>OBHX01000009.1_pt1 | contig 196735 bp, 183 predicted proteins | sample 1519331 | NCBI WGS metagenome assembly OBHX01 (sample SAMEA2602897, study PRJEB22501) | metagenome
CAGTTGTCATATAAGAAACTGCAGATTTTGTCGGTTTCACAAGTAACCTGTCATCGTATATGCCTCCGGCAATTCTGCCCCGATAATATATGATATACTCTCCCATCATTGCACGATAATTAATTTCTTCTAAACCAGATAACTGCTCTAATATAAATTGTAAATATTCTTTGCTAGAAGCCATGTTTTTGTCCTTTCAAATACCTGCATTTTCCCATTATACCGTAATCTCAATTTGATTATCCTCAACCGCAACAATGCAGCTTTCGTAATATCCGTCCCCCGTAGTCCGAGGTCCACTAATAACCTCATAACCATCCGCTTTTAGTTCTGCCGTCAATGCATCCACTTTTTCCATACTTCCTACGCTAAAAGCTATATGTGAATATCCAGTACGAGCTAGTTTCTTCGGCAAATCAGCCAGTTTCGGTATATGCATAATTTCAATACGTGCACCATCATCAAATGTAAGAAAATAAGAACAAAAGCCTGTTTTCTGATTATGATATCCATCATTTGATTTTGCTCCCAGATATTCCATAAAGATTTTTTTTGTCTTTTCCAGATCATTTACATAAAGTGCAACATGTTCAATTCTCATGATGATTCCTCCAATTCTGCATTGATAACTTTCCATGCGTCATCAGTAGCGGTATTCTCGTTTATCAAAGTTTTTTTGTCCTCTGAGGTATCCTCACCAGACGAAATCCCCGTATCCGTGGAAGGGATAATCTCAACCGATTCCAACGAATTTTCTATGTTAGAAGTGTTTTGTCCATCTTTATTAGAAGACGGCAATTTTCCACAGGCTGAAAGGGAAAATGACAACATTGCTATGGTAAGTGTTTCTTAATAATATCGCCCCCTTTCATGAGAAATTTTTATTTAACATACAGCTTATCTCTTAGATAAGAATGCTTATTCCCAACGGAAGAAGCACACAGCAAGAATCGTGCACAGTGCGGCAACTCCAACCATTACACAAATTGGTAGTAAGGTGCTTCCCGTACTGATACCCAAAAATGTATTCTTCATTATGGTAAGTCCCTGTGTTAACGGAAAAACACTGACAATCTTCTGCATTGCATTCGGCATGACCTCAATCGGCAGGGTTGTGCCAGAAAAGATCAGCATCGGGAAATAGAGAATCGAAGCAATGACACTGGCCTGCTTGGTATCCTTCGCCACGTCGCCTGCCAGCATACCGATAGATTGCGTTGAAAGCATGGTAAGTGCCCAGCTTCCAAGAAAAGCAAGAAGTGAGCCGCGTAGCCGCACTCCCCACAAAAGCGCTACAACTGACAGTGTTGCAAGAGACACAGCACAGTAGACAATATACATGGACAATTCGACACCCAAAACGAACACCGGGCTGACCGGTGTGACACGTAGCCGTTTAAGAATCTTCATTTCTCGTAAGCCCGATACGGCTAACGGCAGCCCCATCAATCCACTTGCACAAATGGCAATCGCGCTGACTGCTCCGAAAGACTGTTCCAGGAATGTATAGTCTGCACCGTCATAGGCAGGCTTTGTTCCGTAAATGATGCCAAGGATGATAAAGATCACAAGCGGCATAATGACGGCGAAAATCACCATATTCATATCCCGCACGCTGAGCTTCAGCTCCGTTTTAAGATATGTAAAAAAGCGTTTCATGCGTCCACCTCCTCATCCGAAAGTTGCAAATAAGCATCCTCAAAGTGTTCGCAGCCACATTGCTGCTTTGCCTGCTCCACGGTTCCGCGGAAAACGGGCGTACCCTTTTTCAAAATGCAGATTTCATCACACAACGCCTCTACTTCATCCATAAAATGGGAAGTCAAGAAAATCGTAAGCCCCTGTTCTTTCAAGGATTTAAGTGTTTTCCACACACCGCGCCTTGCTTTCGCATCAAGACCAGTAGTCAATTCGTCAAGAAACACAAGATCCGGCTGTGGAATCAGTGCCAGCACGATAAAAAGTCGCTGACGTTCGCCACCCGATAGACCTTTAACCGGCGTGTTTTCCTTATCACCAATACCGAACTGCTCACATAACTTGTGCCAATCGGCAGGATTGCGATAGAGGCTTGCAGTTTCATCGCAAAGCTCGGAAACTCTGATCTCCTTATTGCTTTTAACCAAATATCATTCTATAATGAAAATTATCAATTACCATATATATGTTATGGAGGGTGCGGATTATGAACGAAGAATTATTTAACGAAGCAACGAAATCAAATGTTCTCACGAAGAAACTGATCGACCAGCTTCTGGAGAGCATGACCTACAGCAGCATCTCTTTTATCAACTGGACCATTGAGACCTTGTCACTGATCAAGGCCCGTCTGCAGCGCGGGGACCGGATCACAGACGAAGTCAGCGGGGAAGTTTACACCTTGTATTCTTTCCAGCAGTTTGTGGAGAAGAATTTCTCTTCTTACATAGCAAGCCAGGTGTTTAAAGAGACTTCTAAGCCTGAGAAAATTTACTTCTCACTGAAACCATGTGAAGAAGGCTACTCTCTGATGGCAGCTGACTCAGACAGCAATAAGACATATGCCTGGATTTCCAGCCTGAGCAAACGATTCTCACTGGTAGAAATGATCGCTACCGGAATTGTATATGTGAAAGATACTCGTACCAATACCTATCAGCCATTTATTTCCGGAAAGGGGAAATATTGTAAGTATGATAAGGAAAAGGGAATTCTGGTAGAAATCTAACCAAAATGGACACAGATCACAATGCCATTACTGGAGGTTCAGTAATAAAGACATTGCAGTCTGTGTCCATTTTTCATCAGATCCTATTGTTCAAAAATATCTTCCCGGGTAATATTTTTCGCCCACTCTCCCTTTCGGTAATGATGGAAAACCCAGGGCCATTTCACGAATTCGTCTGTACAGAGCAGAAAGTAAACCCACAACACTGGAAGCTTCAGTACAAAGGCAGCGAAGAAACCTAGCGGCACCGCATATACCCACATATCTACCGTGTCACAGATTAAGCCAAATTTCGTATCGCCCCCTGCCCGAAAGACACCTGCAATCAGCGCAGTATTTACTGCGGATCCCATAATATAGTAGGTGTTAATGAGAAGCATGTATTTCAGATAATGCATAGCGGTGTCATTCAGGGAAGCAAATTTCATCACAAAAGGAGTGATGGCAAGGACGATCAGCCCTCCAAGTGCACCGGTGATCACAGTCAGCTTCAGCATTCTGGAAGCGTATCGTCTGGATTTTTCCAGGTCTCCTTTTCCCATGATCTGCCCAAGAAGAATGGTTCCCGCACTTGCAATGGCAAAACAGAATACAGAGCCAATGTTCCGCACCACAGTAACCAGGGAATTAGCGGCCACCGCGTCAGTGCCAAGGTGTCCCAGGATTACAGAATACATGGAAAAAGCAACGCTCCAGGACAGGTCGTTTCCAAGTGCCGGAAGTGACAAACGGATAAAGTCCTGAAACAATACTTTACTGCGAAGGAACATATATGCCAGATTCAGCTTCACATTTTTACTAAAGGAAGATACAACCACACAGCCAATCAGCTGGATCAGTCTTGATGCAGCGGTGGCGATTGCAACGCCGGTTGCACCAAGCTTCGGAGCACCGAACAGGCCGAAGATAAAAACTGCATTTAGGAATATATTCAGAATAAATGCCAGCATATTCAGCGCCATACTGATGGTTACTCTTCCAATACTTCGAAGAACTGCCAGATAGATCTCCGAGATTCCCCAGCAGATATAGGTAACGCCCATAATGCGGATATAGGAGGAACCAATGGTGATCAGCTCAGGATCATTGGTAAATAGCCTCAGCATCATCTGAGGCGCAGTAAATGCAACCAGGGCAACCAACAGGGAAATCAACACAGAGAAACGAAGTGCGATTCCCTCTACTACATGAATCGCCTGAAAATCCTTTTTACCGGCATATTGGGAGCACAAAAGAGAGGCTCCGGTACCGATGCCATAATACACCATAAATAAAATATTGGAATAATTGGCTGCCAGGGATACCGCCGAAATAGCGGACTGCCCCACGTAATTCAACATGATCACATCCGCTGAATTCACAGCCGCACTGAGCAGATTCTGTATAATAATTGGAACCGCCAGCCGGAAAATCTGCGGATAAAAATCATCTTTTCCAATTGAAAGTATTCTTTTCATTTTCCCTCCTTAGTAAATACCTATATTTAAATAAACTATTTGGTATTATACTGTTTTTCTGTCCCAAAAGCTATCCCTTTTCTGACAGAAAATAACAATATTTTGACATTAAAAAGGCACTGTCTGGGACAAACATGCCAGACAGTGCCTGTAAAATCTTTCTATTAAATAACTTTTAGTAAAGGATCTCCTTCTCTTACATACAATGGCAGACTGAAGTAATCAAAGGTTCCGGTATGCCACTGGTTTCCCTGTGCAGGTTCTTTGGTAAGAAGATGTACCCAGTTTCCTTCTGGAAGATAAAAATCCTGTTTTCCATCTGAGGAAAATACAGGTGCAACCAGAATGCGGTCTCCCAACATATATTGCTGATCCAGATATGCGCAGTTTCTGTCTTTTGGGTATTGCATGTGCATTGGACGCATTACGGGAAGCCCTTTTTCATGGGCAGTCTGTGCAAGGCTGTAAATATAAGGCATAAGCTTCCATTTCAGCTCGGTAAAGTATTTCAGAACCTCACAGGCCTCTTCATCATAATTCCATGGAACACGATAAGAACTGGATCCGTGTAAACGACTGTGGGAAGATAAAAGTCCGAAAGCCACCCACCTTTTGTACAGATCAGCTGAGCCATCATCCTCGAAGCCGCCAATATCGTGGCTCCAGAAGCCAAAGCCGCTGTCCATAAGGGAAAGCCCGCCCCTTAAGGTTTCGGCCATGGAAATATACTGGCTGGTTGAATCTCCGCCCCAGTGTACTGGAAATTTTTGTCCGCCTGGTGCTGCACTTCGTGCAAAAAGAACAGCTTCGCTTTCTCCTTTTTCTTTTTTCAGAAGCTCAAATACGCACTGGTTATAAAGATACGTGTAATAATTATGCATTTTTTCCGGATCAGAGCCGTCGAACCATTTTACATTGGTAGGAACACGTTCTCCGAAATCTGTTTTGAAACAATCCACTCCCACATCCAGAAGTGCTTTCAGCTTACTCTGGTACCAGCTGCATGCATCTGGATTGGTAAAGTCTACCAGTCCCATACCAGCCTGCCACATATCCCACTGCCAAACTCTTCCATTGTCTTTCATCAGAAGATAGCCCTTTTCCATGGCTTCTCCAAACAGAGGCGACTTCTGTGCAATATAGGGATTGATCCAAACACAGATTTTTAAGCCTCGCTTATGAAAACGTTCCAGCATACCTGCCGGATCCGGGAACATATCTTTATCCCAGGTGAAGTTGCACCATTCGAAGCCTTTCATCCAGAAACAGTCAAAATGGAAAACAGAAAGAGGAATATGGCGCTGTTCAAATCCATCAATAAAGCTGTTTACCGTAGCCTCGTCGTAGTTGGTGGTAAAGGATGTGGTAAGCCATAAGCCAAAGGACCACTTAGGCGGCAATGCCGGTCTTCCGGTAAGGGCTGTGTATTTTTCTATAATTTCCAAAGGGGTAGGACCATAAATAACAAAGTATTCCAGTTCCTCATCTTCTACAGAAAACTGTACGGTTTCCACCTTCTCACTACCTACCTCGAAGCTGACACGTCCCGGATGATTGACAAAGACGCCATAGCCTTTGGTCGTATAATAGAACGGAATATTCTTATAGGAAATTTCACTGGCTGTACCGCCATCCTCATTCCAGATATCCACGGTCTGGCCATTTTTTACCATAGGGGTAAACCGTTCCCCAAGGCCATAAACCAGCTCGCCAACACCTAAATTAAGTCCGGAGACCAGATAGTTCATGCCTTGTTTGTGATGCATCATTCCCGTAGTTTTGCTCTTGATACAGGTAAGCTCCCTTCCATCTCCATAAAACTTCATTTCAGGGGAACCAGTTTCAAATTCCAGGGAAAGCTTTCCTGACTTTAACGTCCATTTTTCTTTGCCGGAAGCTTTCTCACATTTACGTTCCGGACTTTTATCTAAATCACCATACAATTCAAATGATGGGCTTTTTACGTAATTTCCAGCGTGATTTACCATGTGGATTCCCAAAATGTCCTTTGCTGGTGCGGTGAAGGTATAGGTCATCATTCCAATGTTTAAGGTATCCCCGCGTCCCTGGATTTGTTTATAGGGGGCAAAAGCCAGGAGTTCGTTTTCCCGCTCTTCTACCTCATAAATGTCTCTTACATAATCAGCCTGAAATTCATCTCTCACAAGCCAGAAGCCATTGGTAAACTTCATCTTCCATTCCTCCTTTGAAAATCGGTCAGCCTTTTACGGCTCCAGCTACAACACCCTTGATAATAGATTTCTGGAAAATCAGATACAGGATCAGCGCTGGGATAATGATCAGGATCGCAGCAGACATAATGTTCTGCCATTCCATTTTGTACTGTCCCATAAAGCTGTAGGCTGCAAGCTGCAGGGTTTTGCTGCTCTTTCTTCCGCCCAGCATAAGAAGGGGAAGAAGAAAGTCATTCCAGATCCACATTACATTGATGATCGTAACCGTCGCAGTACAGGATTTCAGCATTGGAAAAATAATACGGGTAAAAAGCTGAAACTGGTTGCAGCCGTCAATAAGTGCGCTCTCTTCCAGTTCCAGGGGAATGCCCTTGGCAAAGCCCTGATACAGGAAAATACTCATTGGGGCACCAAGCCCCCAGTAAATAATGGCAAGTCCCCATATTTTCCCATTGATATGTAAAGTGGTGGCTACATTTACCAGAGTAAGCATAAAGGACTGGAACGGGATCATCATAGGCGCAATGCAGAACAGGAAACAGAAACGGCTGTAGCGTGTTTTCACACGTGCCATTTTATAGCCTCCCATGGAAGCGATCACGATAATGCCGAGAGTTCCTATTACTGTGGCGATGAGTGTATTCAAAAAAGTAGCTGGATATTTCATATCATGAAATACATTTTTTATATTGTCAAGAGTAAAAGCAGATGGAAGGCTCATAACATCTGTCATGATTTCCTGATAGCTTTTAAAGGCATTGATTCCCACCAGGAAAAGAGGGGAAAGATATAAAAGCAGAAAAAGGATCAGGAATAACTGTATCACACCGTGAAGTGCTTTGCTTTTTTTACTCATGCCTCTACCTCCTTGCCTTTAAAGAAATTAACCTGAATTACGGAGATCACCAGAACGATGATAAAAAGAATTACACTTTTGGCGCTTCCATATCCATAGCGGCTGTTGTTAAATGCAGTGTTGTAAATATCAAGTGCAATTGACGTAGTAGATGTTCCCGGACCGCCGCCTGTCAAGCTGAAGATCAATTCAAACATTTTTAAGGAATTGGCAACAGAATGGAACATGCAGAAGGAAATGGACGGCATGATCAGCGGGATAGTAATTGAGAAAAATCTGCGGACTGCTCCTGCCCCATCCAGGTCTGCGGATTCATTTAGTTCCGTTGGTACTCCCTGCATACCTGCAACGTAGATCAGGATATAAAAGCCAAGGCTCTGCCAAACAGAAACAATGATGGTGGAGAACACAGCCAGTTGGGAGTCTCCCAGCCAGCTAAGACCGAAAATTCCCCATCCGGTTATGGACATAAGTGCTTCAAATACTCTGGTACAGATAAATTTCCAGATAAATCCAATGATAACAAGGCTTATGATATTGGGAATATAAAAAGCGGCTCTGAAAAATCCTCTGCCTTTGATCTTGGATTCCAGAAGTGCGGCAAAAAAAATGGCAAGTACATTTACGATCAGTACTGTTCCAATGGCATAGATAAAGGTATATTTCAGCGCACTGACAAAGGCTGGATCATTGGTAAAAAGCCGGATATAATTTTCGAGTCCGACAAATTCCGATGTTTTTCCAATACCGTTCCATTTACGGAAGGAATAATAAATACACATAACGAAAGGAATTCCTACAAACAGCGTGATGAAGAAAACTGCAGGGGCTACATATCCTGCGAATTCCAATGCTGTTTTTCTGGCCCTTCGTTTCTGGCTGTTTGCCTGCATAAAGAAACCTCCTGTCCTTTTCGGAAAAACAGGGCTGCCGAAATTGTCAGCCGCCCTGTTTTCGTTTTTATTCACGCGATCATTTTATAATAAATTACATTGCATCGTAAGCATCAACAAATAACTGGGTAAGAACCTCTTTTGTCTCGTCGCGGTCTGCATTTCCTGCAACATAGTTCTGGAATGCGGTACCAAATGGCTCTTCTACACCTTCTGGTCCTTTAAAGATCCACCATGGACATGTTACGGAATTATCCTGTGCAGCTGCTGTTTCTGCTGCAAGCTGTGTATCAGGTGCATCTGCTCCGGTAAGTGGGGAGATATCGCCGATAACTGATGGAACCCAGCTTCTTCCATAATCAGAAGTACACATGTAGTTCAGGAAATCAAGAACCGTATCAAGATTTTCGGAATCTTTTGCTACACGGAAGGTAAGGTTGGACTCAACTGCGAGAACTGCTTTTTCGTCCATGCGGGGCATATAAACATAACCCATATCAATATCAGGGGCAATGGCGCGGATACTTGCCTCGTCCCAGGAGCCATTGTGGATCATGGCAACTTTTCCTGTTGCAAAATCGGAGCACTGAAGATCATTGGTGGACTCCATTGGCTTGTCACCGCTGTACTCCTTGATCAGATCCAGAAGATCAAGTGCAAAATCAACCTGCGGAAGCTCGCCGAATTTCAGATCTCCGTTTTTCACATCTTCAAAGAGCTTGTCATAATCGCCGTCATAGGCATCACTCATGGACGGATAAACGGTCTGTGGAAGGATCCACCACTCACCAAATCCGGAGCTGAATGGCTGAATACCTGCATCTGTCAATTTCTCACAAACGGTGCGAAGCTCGTCTAAGGTAGTTGGAAGTTCTGTGATTCCAGCCTGCTCAAATAATGCTTTGTTATAGATAAAGCCATGGGACTGAACCAGGAATGGCATTCCTGTAATATGGCCATCTTCTGTTACAGATGTAAGGGTTGTCTCGGAAAAGTTCTTCATAAACTCTTCGTCATCCAGGTTATAAATATAATCTGCATATAAAGTATTGTCGCTGTATGCACTGGAAAGAAACAGGTCCGGAACCTCACCGGAATTTAATCTGGAACGGAGTACAGTCTGGTAATCATTCTGAAGGACTTCCAGCTCAATGGATACATTTGGATGTTCTTCTGTATAATGATCGATCAGATCATGGTAAGCGTCTGTGTATTCCGGACCATTAAACATGAAATAAAGCTCTACCGGATCATCGTCTGCCATTACGGTTACAGAACCCATTGTAAGAGAACTGACTGTCATTAAACCGGCCATTAATAAAGCGATTTGTTTCTTATGCATATGCATATCCTCCTTCTTTTTGCTGCTGCCCGTTTCGCCCACGGCAGCCTGCTTTGTTTTTGATAATCTAATCATACACTATGCAATATTACAAATAAATAGAAAAAATCAAACTGTTTATGGTAAAAGTTTGATATCTATAACCTGTTCTATTGTGAATGAATACAACAAGTTGTATAATATTGCCATAATAAAAAGGAGCTTTATGTATGAAAAAGAAAATAGAAAATTTATCCATGCAGACGCAGCTGACAGTTGTGATCCTGTCTGTGATCGTTCTTGCATTTGGAATTATTTTATATAGTGGTTATTCTGGTCAGGCAAGGTCTTTTGCAGAGGAATATACTTCTTCCACACAGACTATTCTGGAGATGGATGTGGCAAATCTGGATCAATATATTCAGGGTCTGCGGATCTTTTGCGTACAGCCCTGCCTGAATGTATCTGTCTATAATTCCCTGCTGAAGAGAAAACCTCTTTCCTCTTCTGAGATCAGTGACATAAAACAGGAAATCCAGTCTTCCTATCATAGCAGAACAGATATCCGTTCTTATTCCATTACAGCAATGAATCAGGATTTATGTTTTGAGCGGAATGCAGGGGTTGGGGGACAGCATATTTTATCGACCCCTGTAAAAGATACTGAAATATCCAGACCTTATATTGCCTGTGGAAGCAATGACAAATATGAATATCTGGCGCCCCCGGATTCAGAAGATGTGTTTTTCCGGTATTATCACTACCTGATCCGCCTGAGAAACCGGGAACCAGTCAGTTTGTCTTATGTGGATGTAGATACTACACAGCTGCGGCTGCTTATGAAAAACCATCAGGATTATGGGCAGATCTTATGCCTGTATAATTCAGATGGTGAACTTTTATATTCCAGTTCTGAGGATATCCGAAATCAGGAAGAAAAAGAAAAAAAGCAGCTTTTTGGGCTTCATTCAGATGTTGAAAATGTAAATATCGGTGGAATTTCTTATCTTGCACTTCGCAGGACCAGTGAAGAGACGGGCATTGTCCTGCTTTCCCTGCTTCCTAAAAGCGCCTGGGATGACCGGGCAAGGGACTTTTTGCTTCCTCTGGTAATGCAGATTGCAGTGATCACTATCTGTCTGATCATTATTGTTACGCTCATGATCCGGATGATCACAATTCCATTGAAGAGGCTGTCTTACCAGATGGGAAAAATGGGTGAAGGAGACTTTTCTCCCACAGCTTTTGGCGGAGGCTGTAAGGAAACCTGTGCATTAACAGAAAGCTATAACGACATGGCAGCCCACATTAATGAATTGATCGAGACCAACTATATTTCCAGCATCAATGAGAAAAATTCCAGGCTCCAGGCGTTGGAGGCCCAGCTGAATCCCCATTTTCTCTATAACACTCTTCAGGCGATTGCTACAGAAGCATTGCTTGCAGACTGTCAGGAAATTTATGATATGATTGTGTCTTTGTCTGCAAATCTTCGTTATACCATTAAAGGCGGAGAACTCGTCCGCTTGCAGGAGGAACTTGATTATGTAGACCGGTATATTCTTCTGCAGAAAACAAGACTAGGCGGGCGCCTGGAAGTGACGAAGAAAATTAATCCAAAGGTAAATCTGGCAGTGATTCCAAAAATCAGTATTCAAATGCTGGTAGAAAATGCCATTATACACGGAATGCCGGAGAACGGAGCTGTTCTTCACATTATCATCCGGGTATGTATGGAAAATAACCGGCTGCTCATCAGTGTATATGACGATGGAAAGGGAATTCTCCCAGAAAAAGTGAAAGAACTGAATGATATTTTTTCCGGAAAATCAGCAGATACTGGCAATTCCATCGGACTTCCCAATCTTGCAAGCCGTCTGAAAATACTTTATCAGGGAGAGGCTGGTCTGTTTCTGGAATCACAGGGCGATCAGTTTACAGAAGTAAAAATGGAACTTCCAATCAGAAAGAGGGAAAATGAAAATGTATAAAGTACTGATTATTGACGATGAGGCACCTGCTAGAATTGCAATAAGCAGGCTTGGTCACTGGGCAGATTATCATATTACAGAGCTTTATCAGGAAACCAACGGTGCTGCAGCTTTAAAAACCATGCGGGAAATAAAGCCCCAGATTGTTTTTGTAGATATGCAGATGCCGGTTATGAATGGCATGGAATTTCTGGAAAAGGCTTCCCATGAATTTAGGGATACCTGTTTTATTGTAATCAGTGGGTATGATTATTTTGATTACGCAAAGGCAGCTTTGAAATGTGGTGCCATTGATTATCTGTTAAAACCAATTGCACGGGAAGAATTGAATGCTGCCATTGATAAAGCAGTCCAGACATTGGGAAATACTGGTACCTGTTTAGAAAAAGAAGCGCCAAAGCTTTCCCCTGATGAAGTTGTCGCCAGGATCCGGCAGGACATTGACCAGAACTATCCACAGCCCCTTAAGGTCAGCAGTTATGCGAAGAAGTACTTCTTTACCCAGGAGTATCTCACACGCCTTTTTCGCCAGCATTATGAGATGACCATTCAGGAATACCTCCTTATGGTCAGAATGACCCGGGCGAAAGAACTGCTGGAGAATCCTTCTATTAAGATCCAGGAAGTTGCTGCCCGGGTTGGATATTCCGATAATAACTATTTCAGTAAGGCATTTCGGAATTTCTTTGGAATTACGCCCACAGATTGCAGAAATAAGTGTTTCGTGAGCAGAAATACTAAATAGACCGAAAGCCTTTTCCAATGATCTCACTGCTGTTTACAATGGTAATGAAAGCGTGGGGATCAATCTGTCTTAAATGAATGCGAAGGCGGTTGGTCTCGCTTCTGGTGAGAACAGTCATCAGTACCTTCTGCTCCTGTTTGGTATAAACACCGAAGGCATTTTGCTCAGTTGCAGAACGGTGAAGATCGTTGATAATAAAGTCTTCCACCTGATCTGGGTACTTGCTGATAATGGTACAGACTTTTCGCAGGTTCAGGCTTTCAATGGCACTGTCTACAACGGTACATTTCAAGATCATTCCCAGGATACAGTAAAGTCCGGTCTGTGCACCGTAAAGGTAAGCGGCGATCAGTACGATTCCAAGATCGCTGACCAGAAGGGCGCGTCCAATCTCCAGACTGGTATATTTATGCAGGATCATGGCTACAATATCGGTACCACCAGTGGAAGCGCCTACGTTAAATACCATGGCCGCTCCTACTGCTGGCAGGATAACCGCAAAGCACAGCTCCAGGAATACATCATGTGTCAGCGGGAAACTAAGCGGATAGATCACTTCACAGGCACTTACATAAAAAGACAGGGCAAAGGAGGAATAAATAGTCCAGCCCATAGAACGGATTCCCAGAAAGAAAAATCCGAGTACAACCAGCGCTGCGTTGACGATCCACATGAATGCGCCTACATTCCACTTCGGAAACAGGGTAGACAGGATAATGGACAAACCGGATGTACCGCCAAATGCGAAGTGATTTGGCGTTTTGAAAATGGAAATTCCAACTGCTGTAAAAATTAATCCCAGATTCAGAATTAAAAAGAAAATCAGGTTATCTTTTGTAAAAATCTTCTTTTTCATAAGTTATTTTATCTCCTCCCTTCAGTAAAATTAGTATAGCGCAAAACGTGTGTTCTGTATAGAGCGTTTTTTTCTATTTTTTATATAATGAGCTTAAAATCCCTCACTGCTTTTGATATAGAGTTTTTTCTTTATACAAACTGCACTTTTCTGCTTTTCTTTGCTGCCTCGATAAGCTCTCCCAGCCGCTTATTGCAGCTTCCAACAGGTACGCTTGTACAGATAACCCTGTCACAGCTTTCCATGGCTTTTAAAGCTTTCTGGAAGGTTTCCCCGCTGATTTCCATAAAGGGTTTCTCTGTGATCACCTGATCGGCCAGCAGTCTTGCCAGGCGGTAATCCACATCATTGGTGTATAGAACACCTGCAATAAAAGGAGTATGCACCTTCTGAAGCTGCCGGAATACGGGAATACCAGTGCCGTTTCCACAGATCACAAAAGTTTTCGCTTCACCTTCCGGCTTTGGAAGTTCAATGCTCCCAAACAGCGGATCAAAAAAGCCGTTGTTGATTTCATAAAGCTCCCGGATCATATTTTCCTCGAAAATTTCCTCAGGTTTTCCAAAATGGGAAATGGTATCTCCCTTTACACAGATGATCTTATCCGCAATCTTCTGTGCAAGGTCAATTTCATGAAGAGACATGATAACAGTTATCTGCTTTTTCTTCGCCATATCCCGAAGAATAGATAAAAGATCCAGCTTATGTTTAATATCCAGGAATGAAGTAGGCTCATCCAGAATAATAATATCTGGTTCCTGGCAGATCGCGCGTGCAAGAAGCACCCTCTGGCGCTGTCCATCACTGATGTTGTTAAAATCACGGCTGCCAAGAGCTTCTGCATGTACCGCCTTCATAGCTTCTTCTACCTTTTCTTCATCTTCCCTTGTAAGAATGCCAAGCCTTCCTGTATAAGGATAACGGCCGGTTGCTACAATGTCATGGCAGGTCATCAGCTCCGGCTTCATTCTCTCAGTAAGAACTACAGCCATACGGGTAGACAGATCCCGAAAGGTAAAGGACAACAGATTCTGGTTGTCAAAATAGACCTTTCCGCCAATGATCTGCAGCTGTCTTGTAATACTTTTTAAAATAGTAGATTTTCCGGAACCGTTAGGACCAATGAGAGTTACGATCTCTCCCTTTTTTATTCCAATACAGATATCGTGGATCAGTGCCTTTCGATTGTAACCAACAGAAAGGTTGTCCATATGAAAATAATAATTGTCCATTTTAATTTCCTCTCTTCTTTCGCAACATCATGAATATAACTACTGGTGCTCCAAAGATGGAGGTAACGGTGCTGATGTTCAGCTCCAGAGGCGCGAACGCCATTCTGGCGATCAGGTCACACATCATACAGAAAACAGCACCTCCCAGGAAGGTTCCCGGAATGATGATCAGCGGTCTGGATGTACCAAAGCTTCTTTTCATTAGAAATGGAACTGCAATTCCAACAAAGGAAATAGGTCCTGCAAAAGCAGTTACTGTTGCAGACAAAATGCTGGAAAGCAGGATTAATGCAACACGGAAAAACTTAATATTCACACCCATGCTCTGCGCATAAGCTTCTCCCAGCTGATAAGCTCCAATGGGCTTTGACAACAGGAACGTAAGGAGCAGGGTGACACCTATAACTGCACAGGAAATGTAAACATTACTCCAGCTCATACCAGAGAAGCTTCCCTGTGACCATCCATGAAGATTTACAATATTTGAGTCATCTGCAAAGGTTACCACGAAGTCTGTAACTGCGGAACAGATATATCCGATCATGATTCCGGCAACCAGAAGGGTAGCCATGTGCTTGATCCTTTTGGAATTCAAAAGAATAAATCCAATGGAAATCAAGGAACCTATAAAGGCAGCGATGATCAAAGTATAAGAGGTTACATTCTGGGCGATTTCAAGATAGTAGATCATAGTAAGTGCAACTACCATTTTGGCACCGGAGGAAATTCCCAGAACAAAAGGTCCTGCAATGGGATTTTCAAAAAAGGTCTGAAGAAGAAAACCAGATAAAGATAATGCACCTCCAAGGATGGCTGCCATCAGGATCCTGGGAAGACGGATCTTCCAGATGATGCTGTATTCCTTGGTGTCAGTGGCTTTTTTCAAAAGGATATTTACGATCTCAGACAGGGAAATATGAACATTTCCTGTATTGATATTCAAAACTGTGATCAGGCCAAACGCCAGGATCAACAGAACAAAAACCAATGTATAGCGAGATCTTCTCTTAAAGTTCTCCATGTGGAAACTGGTTCCATCGGATTGTCTGTTCATTCTAATTATACTCCTCATATAATCAAGTGTTTTTTATTGAAAATTCAAGGTTTTTCAACCTTTCATATCTCAGTGAATAAGCCACAGCTATGAGCATTTCGATGTATCAGGTACTGAAATAGCGGTTGAATGGTATACGAAATAAAACGTCATTGATTTTCGCTTTACTGGCCTTGTGTATACCCTTCCCTCTATGGCAGCTAACCTCCTATATCCACCAGGATCATCTCTGTCTCCAGAGGTCCTAACTTGTCGGGTAGAAACACCTATTACTAGGTATATCCCCCACAGATCCGTACGTACCCAATTCAGGCATACGGCTCTTCACGACACTTATGCCTCAGATTATCCATATAGGCTCACATAAATACGTGGTCTTACTATAGGATGCTCCTTCAAAAACTGATTGAATCCATCCCATGTATAACTTTTCCTCTGACTACGCCTATTCATCCAAAAATAAAGAATCTGAATAACTCTCTTACGGAAGTTATCCATCATTTGATAGTTATCACTTATTCCATAATAATGGTAATACCCGATTAAAATCTGATTTACTTTTGCAAGAATATATTTCTTCTTTTCAAATCTCATGTCGCGTATAGTGATATTCATCTGTTTACATTTCTTCCGATATTTCTTATTGGCAGTTTTATGTTTTACTCTGAAATTACCGTTTCGGCTTTTGGAACAATAATGAGTGAATCCTAGGAAGTCAAATGTTTCTGGTTTGTTCCCCTGTCTTTTAAGGTTATCAGCAGCGAATCGACCAAAATAAATTAATCGAGTCTTTGATTCCTCTAAGGACAGTCCGAAGTGATTCATCCTTCTCTTAAGATGTTCATAAAAGAGTTCTGCGTCATTCTTATATTGAAAGCAGCACACAAAATCATCCGCATAGACAACTATGTCTGCATATCCTTTTAGCAGTGGTCTTATTTTCTCATTAAACCACCATACAAGAACATAATGCATATATATGTTCGCAATTATTGGTGAACATACGCTTCCCTGCCCGGCACCGAATTCGTTAACATAAAATTCTCCATTCTTAAGAATACCTGCTTTGAGCATCTTTTCTACCAGTCGGAGCACACTGTTATCTGTAATTCGTGATGAAATAAATTTCATTATCCAGTCATGATTCAAATTATCAAAGAAGCCTTTTATATCGGCATCCAGTATATAATTCGTCTTATGTCCTTCAATCATGTCATTTAGTTTTCTTATAGCTCCATGGCAGTTGCGGTTTGGTCTGAAGCCGCACATATTGCTGTAGAAATGGGGCTCAAAGACCGATTCCAAAACTTTCCTAAGTGCTTCCTGAACCAGTTTATCTTCATATGAATAGATACTAAGAGGTCTGGTTTTACCATTCTCTTTTGGTATTTCCACTTTACGTGCTGGTTTAGGTCGATAACTTTTATTCTTAAGCTTCTCCACTAGCTGTTTTAGATTGTTATCAAGATTTGAGTTATATTCTTCTTTTGAAATGCCATCAATCCCGACCGCTTTTCTGCCATCCATTTTGTAGTGGCATTCTTTAAGCATCTCAATGTTAATCAAATGCCCAATAGAATTAAATTTCATTTCTGGATGTTGTTTTGATAATTCTGAGATTCTCTCAAGTTTTGTTGTCATTATTTGTCCTACCTCTGAGTGTAGATAATGTTTCCCTTTTGATATGATGTCGTGTGGCTGGATATATGTTATCCGTTCTCGACTTCCCTCCAGTGGCATTACCCACCTTCATTAGTACTATTCGGCCATCCGACTACCTATACTCCATTTGATTTCCTTTTCTCATTCGTACGTCATACCTGTTAACACAGGAAAGTATAGGTTCTCCCCAGGTAACATACAGACATTGTAAAACATGGCTGGCTCTCAGACTCCGCCGTAGCATATGCTTCCTAACCCAAACAGAAACATACGTATTGTCTTCCGCCCGAAAGAAAACGTCGACCTACGGGTTACGTAGATTTCGGAGCTCAATCACTTTCAGCCCTATTTCCTAACTGTTTACACTTAGAATACATCGTTACCTCTGTATCCCCAAAACTCGCTACCAGTGGTGCGGCTACACCTTACTGGATGAGATTTCCACTCATTAATCTGTATGCCCTTCTGGGCGTACCCTTCGTCCTGCCTGCCCATAACCAGGGTGTCAGCTATGCTCCTTAACGGGGTCATGTGCCCCATGGTGACTATTTCTGCCGACTACTGGCTCATTCTTTGTATTGTTGATTACTGACTTGCTTCCTGTACCAGCACTGTGAGCAGTGGACGTTATCTGTTACATTCTGCTTGATTCAGTGGCTGCCCACGTGACAACCTCCACTATAGTTACTTGTCTTTCTTACGCAGTCTGTAGATAAACTGCTGGTCTCTTGATGTCATTTACCATCTTTTTCGGATCATAATTCACACCTTTAGTCAGCATGACATAAAAGACTCGTATCAGCTTGGCTGCAATCGCCATAAGTGACTGCATTTTCTTCAAGGGATTCAGCCTCCTGGTTGTATAATAATTATGGAGTTCCCTGAACTCCGGGTTCTTCGCTACAAGCGACATTGCAACCTCAAAGAGCAGATATCTGAGTCTCTTTCGACCTCGTCTGCTTATTGTTGTCTCGCCCTTGTGCTTTCCCGAACTATTTTCAACCAATGCCAATCCTGCAAGCTTCTGCAGTTCCTTCGGATTGTTAAAGCGGCTAATATCACCTACTTCTGCAAGGAACCCTGACACTGTCCTGATTCCCACACCTTTGATCTCCAACAGCTTCTCAGCCATCGGAATCTGTTTTACCAACCCTTCAATCAGAGTCATAACTTCCTGAAGACGTATGCTTCTGGATTCATAGTCCTCCAGAAGCATTCGGATTTCCATTCTTGCAGCTACTGCTCCTTCTTTGCTTCCGACACTGTGCTCTGCAGCTTCTATCAGGGTCTTCGCCCTCGCTTTTCCAACTGCTCTTAACTTCGCATCACGCCAGATTTGGTTCACTCCATCGATACCTAACGTCAGGATATCTTCAGGGAGTGGTGCTGCTTTAAGGATGAGTATTCCGCTCTTGGCATCCGGCTTTCCGTATACCGTCTTATATTCAGGAAAATATATATTGAACCAACGACTGATCCTGTTTTGAATTCTTGTAAGTTCCGCTTGTAACTGGAATCTTATGTTTGATGCTGTTCTAAGATCAGCGTAAACACCATCCGGCAGGTATGGGATCATGTAACGTCCCTCTCTAACTAATCCTGCTATAACTTTCGGATCCTTACGGTCATTTTTAGTTGGATTATTGTCGTCGAGTTCTTTTGATTTTTTCACATGGTGAGGATTTACAAGAACCGGTTTCATTTCATTATCCTGTAGAAACTTTCCAAGATTGAACCAGTAATGCCCGGTCGGTTCCATACCCGGAACCACCTTATCCTTCTCATGCCTTTCTTTGAGGTCCAGGATCCATTCCTTAAATGTCACAAATCCAGCCTCTGTGTTGCTAAACTTAAATGGCTTCTTCGAATACTCGATTCCTCTGTAATCAAAAGCTCTGGCATAGTGCGTTTCACTTCCGACATCAATTCCGAGCACCAAAGTTTTTTCTGTAATAGCTTCAATTTTTGCGTTCTGTGTGTTAGACTTCATTGTAGATACCTCTCTGTTCAATAAGATTTTTACTAACCTGCCAGTCAGTAGTCTTATTGTACTCTGAGGTATTTTTAATTTTCAACATCCACGTTTTTTATTATACAGGAAGCTCCATATACGAAATTCTTCTATTAGTTGTCCTATAATATTTTCCTTCATACTCAATCACTTCTTCCAATTCCCCTGGCAGTGTATCTAAAATTTCTACTCCAGAATTGAATTCACAGTTTTCTGTTTTCATCTGCTTATTACCGGTATCAACTGAAATAATCATTTGTTTTTTCTCCCTTCAAAACCAAATGTAAAATTACTATACGCCTTGTATGCGTCTCTGCAATTTCACTATAGTGATTTTGGAAAATCTGTGTCAATAGGATTTCTGAAATAGTTATTTTTCTTCATAATCTTTGCATATCAGTTTTAATATGCGCTCGCTTTCCCCTTCATAGCCCCATAATATGCTTCCAACAGCTTCAAAAGCCTGTTCTCTCCAACGGAAGTATGTAGTTCTATGGATTCTGGTATATTGCGGAAAATGAGGCTCCAATTTATCTAATATTTCTTCTACATTTTCCAGTTTTGTTGAGGATAGATAGCTGTAATAGAGCACCCAATAGTATCGCTCGCCTTGCGGATGATACCTTCGCATAAGATCGACTGCTTCATCAATTAAACGTAGATACTGGTTTGATCGGCTGATTGCCTCTACCCGTTCTTTCTCGGATGCTAAATCTCTTTCCACATCCATTCCAGCCTGATAAATGGTGTCTAAGAATTCATCCACATCTGTGCCATACTCCATATGGAATCTTCTTTTTACCTGGCTGATTTTAATTTGCATTTGCCAGTTTACCACCCGGTATATCTTAAATAACTTTATTACATCATGATATGCGGTATTATCTTCCCCCTTATACTCCTTTGAAATTACTCCTGATCTTCCCCTTGCCACAGCTTTGTCTCATCCTTTCTTTTTTCATTTAGTTTTCTAAATGCCTCATCCATCTCATCGTCCATTTTTTCAGCTCTAACAAGGCAGCAATACATTAGTACAATAACCACTGCCAGCAAGGCCAAGAAAAAGAGCCAAAAATGCCACATTTTCGCTTCCTCCGTTTCTGAATTATAGAGTGGTACTATACTCTCCTATTATAAATAATGGAAAAAATTGTCGAAATGTGTAAAAAAATAAAAAAAATTGGGATTTATTTAAGATTTTTTCAATAGAAAAAGAAATTATTATAAGACACTATTGAGATTTCAATTTTATCACAAAAGTTTACTGCGCCATATAAATATAATCACAACAAAGCCAATGCTAAACTTATATCAACATTGCCGAATAGATTTATTTTTCATTTTGCGCAAAAATACGATAAACTATACCATTTACGCAATGCTCATTTTATATATCAGCATAAGATATCCTTGATTTTACTAATATTTCAAGCACTGCAAAGTAAACTTCGGTGAAGTCAGTACATACTCAGTTGCTTTGCAACTTATTTGTGAATAGCCTTTCATGTTCAGAGCAATTCTATCAGACAAAGAAATCCTTCATAAACGCATTCTCTTCACTAAAATTTTGAATCAGCACACTTGACAGATTTTCTAACAAATGCAATGGCTCCTTTTTTTTGTTTAATTCCGGATTTAATCTTTCAATTAAATATGCTTCCATTTCGCTCAAATACCTTTCAGCTCTACTATAAGGCGAAATAAATTCAAGTGGCACATATTCCTTGTCATCACTTAGAAACATAACCGTTCCAAAATATACTCGCTTATTGTAACCATTATAAATGGGATTATGTAATTTTAATGCTGCCAAATGACCATTAGAAAATCGACTTTTTTTAGAATCCGTCTTTCCTATATATACCAGTTTTTCTTCATGTTCATTATAAATAGTAATAAAATAAATATTATAGCAGCCAAATGGAGGTTCACCTATTTCTTGTAACACCCACCACTTTTCTTCCCTATCTAAATCATATCCGTTTTCTTCATCGATACCTGTTAATAAACAGACTTGCTCTATATATTCATGATGTTCATTCCAGGACTTTTTTAAATAACCAGTATCTATAGTATTCGCTTTATACAATTCCACTGCAATATCCAATGAAATACAAGCTCCATATTCTAAATTGGGCAATGCATTTGAAAAAAAATTATTTGGTGTTATACTTTCATTTCCTTTTATCCATGGTTTCAGCGGTTGATTTTTCATATTTTCTAATTCCTGTTATCTCACAATTTTTACTCTACTAATATTATATATCTTCCAACTTATTTCAGCAATCCATTTTTAAACCATGGATATATTTCCTAAAATAAAATTGTGTATTCTCTTTCCTCTTTAGTATGCTTAGATTTTCTGTTATAATAAATACACCGAATTATTCCTTCGCATGACCTAATTTTAAAGGCCTTAAATTCAAAAATAGGAGGTGTTTATAAGTAGAGGATAAACGGAATATTCAAAAAAGAGGTGATTATTATTTCAGTGAGTATAAAAAAACTGGATGGCATACAAATAGAATTAGATTCGACCAAGATTGTTGATGCCATCAGCAAATCAATCATTCGTGAAGAAGAAAAGAAGAATGAGAAAAAGTTGCGTAATTTTGCAATATTAGCTACTGGAAATGTACGGGCTAGTCGGTATATAAAAGAGCCAAAAATAAACATGACGAAACTATTCTCTGGTATTTTCACCAGTATATGTTTCTGCAATTTTTTACAAGATTACAATGAGCGCAATATTTCTGTTACCTACATTCCAACGACAGATTACGAAAAAACAATAGTAGTTACGGCAGATTTTGTTGATACTACTATATTCGGTATGCCTGTTACAGTAAAACGTTCAACACAATTTGGTTTATTCTATGATTATTTTCAATATGATTTGAACATAGAGGAACTCTACCACGAATACGAAAGACTACTGCAGCGCAGAAAAGAACTGCGTGAATTAAGAAAATTGAAAATAAAACGTGTCAGTGAGATGATACGAGCTGCATGGTTGAACAGAAATACAAATGTAGGGAGAAGTAATACGGGCAGTGTAACTGATTCGATGCTTCTTTCACTTCCTACTCCTCCGACTTCTACTGCTATTTTTAGCAGTCTGGAGTCCGGGGGTGTTGTGAGTGTTATCGGATGATGAGCTGAAAAGATACCGTGAACTACTTAACGCCCAGAATGATAGTACATATTTCAAAAAAGAAATCGGTGCTAATCTAAAAAATGCGAGGGCTAACACCCCGCTAACCCAAGAAGATGTCGCTGAAATCTTTGACTGCGATCCAAGAAAAATTCGGCGTTATGAAAATGGAGAAGTCATGTGTTCATTAACACAGCTTATTAGCTTCTGTAAGGTTTACAAATGTACGTTGGAAGATTTGATGCCAGCAGAGACTATTTCTTATGTAAGCAGTTTAGCTGGAATGGACACAGAAATGCTGAAATCAATGATGAATGTTTTTAGAAAAACTGTTGGGCTAAAAACTGCGTAAGTAATTACCTATAGTCAGTGGTTGTGCCATTCATGGTATTATCTTCCAAGAGATAAATATTCACTTTCTGTATCCTTACGATATCTTGAGGTACTGTGATTTAAACTGAAAATATATAAGTAACCATACTATGCACAAGCTTAACAAAGAGAAAAAAATCACCCCAAAAGCAAAATCATATTAAGAAAAACTGAAAATATTTTTGAAAAATCGGACATGCCGTGTCCTAGGTAAACAGATAACCACTTCACGGTATGTCTGTTTTTTATTATTTTGGAGCTTGTTAAGCGATGAAATACCCGAAAAAAGCAGGTAAAGAATGAAAATTTAATTACCATGCCATGTCCTGTTAAGGCACATAATTTTGAATTATTATAAGCTTGCCTCAAGGGAACAAGGACATGAGATATCACAATGCCACACACTCTCTAAAAGATGCATTATAACATGCCCTGCCTTGAAGACTAATAATATCTCAAAGTCGGATGCATACGACAGTGGAAGTTTATAACAATTCAGCACTTAGACAGTAAATTACATGATAACAGCAAGTCTGATGAGCGGATTGTGTAGACACCCCTTGTCTGTGTGTTTTTTTCTTATCCAGACTAAAAATCTAAGCCAATGGGTGTCCAATCATAACGACCGCTGTGTATGCGTCCCAGAAAGGACACGAAAATGGATAATAACATAAATATTCAGAACACCATATCAATTGGCATTGAAATCCCCCCTGAAACGTTTATAAATGAAAAAACGATAAACGTTCAAAACTTGATTATTGAATCTAGTAGCACCAATAATGGCACAATTTGTATTCCTGATAATGTTTCTAATAATATTGTTGTTCCAAGTAAAAAGAAAAAAATTTTTATTGTTCATGGGCACGATAATGAAGTAAAGCTTGAAGTTGCCCGCTTCATAGAAAAAATTGGACTTGAGCCTATAATTTTGCACGAACAAGTAAACAGTGGAATGACAGTTATAGAGAAAATTGAAAAATACTCAGATGTAGAATTTGGAATTGTTTTATATACCCCTTGCGACTTGGGATATGTAAAAGGGAAGAAGAAAGAAAAAAAGGCCAGGGCAAGACAAAATGTTGTATTTGAACATGGTTACTTAATTGGTAAATTAGGTAGAAATAATGTGTGTGCATTAGTCAAAGGTGATATTGAATTACCAAATGATATTTCTGGCATTGTTTATATTCAATTAGATAGTAATGGCAGCTGGAAAATTCCTTTAGCAAAAGAACTAAAGCTATGTATTTAAAACCTCTCAAAAGAAGGAATTTGTCCATGGCCATGATATTACCGTTTATAATTATGGAGCGGATCACCAGGAATGTCTTGCCCATGTGCTGCGTTACCTGAAGGACAGTATAGATAATGAGCTTGACCGCACTTGGAACAAAGAGATGCGTTCGCTGTTACAGGATATGATTCATTTCTGCAACGGATGCCAGCCATTTCTGGAACCAGATCCGGTAAAGATCTCTGAATTAGAAAAAAGGTACCGGGAGGTACTGGAAACAGTCAGAACGGAATACGGAAACGTTCCAGCAAACAAGTATTACAGGGATGGGTATAACTTATTTCTGAGAATGGAGAAATATATGCAGAACAATCTGATGTTCCTGCATGATTCCCGTGTACCTGCCACTAATAATGAAGCCGAAAGGCGTCTAAGAAGCTATAAGCGGAAACAGGCGCAGGCTGTAACATTCAGGAGTTTCAAAAGTATCGATTATCTCTGTCAATGCATGAGCATGTTTGTTTTGATGCGGCTGGAAGAACCAGCGAATAATTGGACAGAGTGTCCGGGATATTCAGATAAGAAAACTGATGGCTTTGACAATTATTAGTCTGCACCTTCGTTTTTCTCAAGTCCAGCTAACTTCTGAGCAGTAACTGACCGATATTTTTTGACATAATTAGAGTTTAAGCTTTATTGTAAATCCGCTTCCATTATGATAATATAATATTAGAAAATATAACTTTGAAAAAGATCCAGTTACTTAACTTGAAAGAAGGTGCCGAAATAAACTTTTCAGCCAATACTCAAAATCATACAAATGAGGAATCTGATCACTATATGAAACAAACTGTAAAAGCCAGTGTTTTTGAAGATTTATTTTCAAATAAGGAATATCTGCTGCAACTTTACCAGGCTTTGCATCCTGAAGATACTACCGTTTTAGAATCAGATTTGGAATATGTCACCCTCCAGCAGGTAATGGCCAATAATCCATATAATGATCTTGGATTTAAAGTTGGTTCCCGTTTAATGATTCTTGTAGAAGCACAATCAACCTGGACAGAAAATATTATTGTCAGATGTATTATGTATCTAGCTCAGACCTGGAAAGATTATTTTATTTCTTCCAAACAGAGCGTTTACGCTTCGACGAAATTGGAATTTCCAGAACCAGAATTATATGTTCTATATACTGGTTCCAAAACAATTAGCAAAACCGAAATTTCTCTTTCTGAAGAATTTTTTGCTGGAAAACCAATTGCAATTGATGCAAAAGTAAAGGTTCTAATAACCGGTAAAAACAACGATATTATTACCCAATACGTTTTATTTACCAAGGTCATTGATGAACAAAGAAACCTGTATAAAAATAATACGCAAACAGCTATTACAGAAACTATTCGTATTTGTAAGGATAAAAATATTTTAAAAGAATATCTTGAAAATCACGAAAAGGAGGTCATTGATATTATGGTAACCTTATATAGTCAGGAAGAAGTTTTACGTGATTATGTTACAAGTGAAAAATTCACCTCAGAGGTAAAAGGCATCGTCGAACTTTCACAGGAACTTGGCCGTTCCTTCGCAGACACAGTTTCCTATGTTGCAAAAAAATGCAACGTTTCCAAAGACATTGCGGAACGGAAAGTGAATTCTTTTTGGAATTGATTGAATGAGTTGAATTCTCCTCGCTCCCTGGAAGATTATAACCTAGCTGAAAAGTAACCAATAAATCGACACCGAGCAGGAGGCTAATCATTAATTGATTAGCCCCTCTGGTCTACACATAATTTATCTGATACTTATACCTTTATATTTCGTAATTCGCATATTGAGATAACATACTTGCTACCACCAGAACAAATTTTCTTGAATCAGCATCAAATTCACATTTACCTATTGTTTTTTGGTAATCATTGCCAGAATATTTATTTACAAATATAGCATTATAAATCTCAAGAATTTTTTCTTCTGGTGTAATCAATTTCTTTTTTTCTATTTGAGAAAAAGATTCATCCTCTTTTAAGAAACGACAAAGTAGTCCAGTACTAAATTCTTTAGTGTTTAATATATCAACCATAGGTTTTCCACTTTTTCCAGAAATAAACTGTTCATACATTGATATATCTACCATTTTCAATCCTATAATAATTGGAACTATACAAGATAACATAAATTGTCTAGCTTCTCCATCTGGAAATATACAATTCCATTTTTCATCATCATGTGTAGGAACATAGGCCGCAGTTCGTACCTGCCGATAAAAACGAGTTATTTCTCTTAATTGCATATTATAAACATCAATAATACGTCTAGAAATTATTTCTAAATAGTACCTTCCATTTAACTCTATATTCATGTAAAATTTCTTTTTGTCAACCGGAGGCAAGTTAATTCTTAAATAAAAGAATCGATCTAAATATCTACACGCATCAAATGAATCTCCATAATAATTTTTTATTGTATGCTGCAATTCCTCTGTGTTAATTGATAATACGTATGTAATTCTCTCATCGTGCATGTAATGTTTTATTTGTTCTAATAATCGAACTGTAAAACTGGGTTTACATCTATCCAATTCATCAATAAAAACCACTAATCGATTTCCACGCTCATTCAATGCTTCTGAAAAAAAATCTTTCAATTTTTCTTCTAACGCCTTTTGTTCTTTGAATTTTGAGAGTGGATTATCGCTCTTCAAATTTTCTATAATTCCCTTAAGATTTTTTCCACTAAAAACATCTAAAACTGCACCGCCCAATTTAAAAAAATCTGTATCAGGATCAAATGTATAGGTCATCCCCAACTGCTTCGCGATTTCATATACAAGTGACACAATAGGATCTGTATCATTATCATTTTCCCATGCATCATAATATATAGCAAGATTACAATCATCATAATTATCACTTTCAGTCAAGAATAATTTTGATAGTATCTTCTCTCTTTTTTCTTTTTCAATTATACTTACAGGGTTTTTTGCATTAATCACCATCGTAGATTGTTTTATAAAAAATGTTTTTCCGCTTCCCCATTTTCCATCTACCGCAATAGTACTTGCTCCCTTCTGCGCAAGCAGCAGATTATAAAAATATGATAATTGCTGATTTCGCCCCAGCAGATCCGCTTCCAATGTTTTTATTAAATTTTCCTCTGTTGGCAGTATCTCAAAATTTTCCATTTTATCTTTCCTCATCTGAATTTTATTTCTTCCCTTACAAATAGCTGAAATTAGTCCTTTCCTTTACATATTTCTGGCAAATATTCATTCCAGTACCACTCGCTATCAATAATTGATTGATATAACGCAGTTTTCCATGAATTAAGTGAAATGGATTTTTCATCTTTAATCAAATCTTGTAAAACATCAACAGCTAGTTCCTTTTTTCCTTTTTGAAAACATTCTTTTAATCTTGTTTCCCGACTGCAATACTCTTCTGCTGCATGCAATTTATATATATTATTCAAGCAAAATCCTTGTTCAGAAAACGAATGACATATTCGCTGTCTTTTCTCTTCAGATATATCAATTGGTGGATCTGCATAAAATTGAAATGAAACCGGTTCCATTTCTATAAGTTTTGCCTTCAGCCACACACAGTCATCAAAATTATCATAATATGGATGAAATGGCTCTTCTACACGATTATGAAATGTTGAATCTAACTTTCCAGTATTACAATCTGAACAAGCTGGAATAAGATTATAAGGTGTAACAGTGTAAGCAACATACTTTGATTTTGGCAAAAAATGATCCACTGTTTTTACTAAATTTTGTTGACAATAAGGACATTTTCCATAGGGTGCCAAAGCTAAGATTTTATCATAAAATGCTCTATTCGGTTGATTTTTCGGAACAAATCTTTGCGTATATAGAGCTTCCATATCTTCTTTAGTTGCAATATTGTCAATTGTGTCATGCTCAGGTATTATATGCAATTGTCCATGCTGAGCTAATTCATCATATTCTTCTGTTTTTTTCTTTATTTTTTCCTTAACTAATGTGATTCTCTTTTTTCGAGGATTTTGCATATGAACCAAACAATTATCTATAATCGTTTCCATATCAAACTGTGGCTTTTCTAACTTTTTCATTAAGTGTTTTCCTTATCATACATATACGCTCGAAGTATTGATTTGGCTTCTTTTCCAAGTTCTCCTTGAAACTCGTTGAGAGCTTTTTCATATGAGTTTTTCCTATCAGCAACATTCTTTAGAATTGTATGAAATCCAGTGCTTCCAACATCATAGCCAAAAATCTCTGTAGTTATTTCCCCCAGATTTTCTCCAAAAGTTTCAATTTCTGGATGTTCAAATTTTCGATACTTCCCATGTCCCCTAATTTTCCATACGCATCTTCTAGGCACTTCCTGCACAATAACAGGAGAATGGGTTGCAATAATAGCAACTCCATTTCTGTAACTCATTAACTCTGATAATGCCCGAATAAAAGCTGATACAAGCGGTGGATGTAAATGCTCTTCTGGTTCATCCATGATTACAAGTGTTTTTTCTTCTACAAAATTAACCAAATTTACAACCGTTAACAAAATAATTTTATGTCCTGAACTCAACTTTGAAAACTGATTATTAATAATTTTGCGAAAGAAATTCTTTTCAATATTATTTTTTTCTTCTATTGACTTTTCTGTTGCAAGTATCATTTTCTCTAACTTACTTTTTTCTTGAGATATCCAAGATCCTATATCTAATTCTTTAAACGTCGAATCTGTTTCTAGGATTTTAACAGAGCGTTTCCATAATTCATTTTTGGTAATGCTTTTAATCACATTCCAGTAGCTTTCAAAAAACATATCTGGCAATTGATCATATTTTACATTTCGCTTCCGAATATCATTTTCATAACGTACATCTATCAATCCAATATACTTATAAAATATCATTTTGTCAAAGACATCAACTTCAGTAATGGGATCATCAAACATACTAAAAGAAATATTAACAATATTTGAAAAGTTTCCTCCCCAGCCAGTAATGAATTCTCCATATGTATGCAAATCATTATTACATAATAAAGTTTTAAGCATTTTTTTTATAATTGTAGTTTTCCCTATTCCATTTTTTCCTATAAGGACATAAATATTACTTGGTGGGGTATTATTCTCTCCCTCCACATAAAAATCTAGCTCTAAATTTTCGCCAGTAGTAATGTCTTTATCAGGCAAAATGTATTTAAAATCATAATCTGTCAGGACAGCGCCACCATCCGCAATTCTATGAAACTGTTCTTTGACTGCATAATATGAAAAGTCTCTCATAAGAGAGCGCTGAGTAACGCGTTCCTCGCGAACAGTCTCCAATAACTTCAAATCATACGCTATATCATGCAATGCTATTAGAATTTCTACACGTGGAATTCCTTCTCTTTTAAGATTTTTATAATATTCCAAACTTACACCAAGTGAAAAATAATCTGTAGGTAATGTTTCAAATTCGTCTGGAATATCTGGGCGATCTTCTGTTTGTCCAATCCTACCAATTCGTACTCCACCAATATGTTGATTTTTATAATACATTTGGTACATAGTTCGATATTCAAAATAATCGTTCCAATTATCATTTGTCAAATAAACGATTTCTGAATTGGTCATCACACAATTTCTACTTACAATGTTAAACTTCATATGTGTTCTTTATTCACTCCCCACTATTATTTTGTAATAAATTCTAACTAATTTTCTTCTACTCGCAGAATTTTCTGATATTTCGCCAAGCCATGTCAAATAAATAAAGTGGCGAGATGCTCACTGTAACATCCCGCCAGGCTCCTACTCTGTAAAATATAATTTGTTTGCTTAGGTCATGTTTAATCTTTTATACTGATAGCAATTCAGCATTTTTTATAGTATCTTCAATCTGTTTTTCATCCATTCCTGCAACATCAGCAATCTGAGTGATTGTATAGCCTTTATCGCACATTTTCATAATCATTTCTCGTTTACCAATTTCAATTCCAGTTTCTTTAATTTTCTGACTCAAATTACATATGGCACTCACATCCTCTCTGAAATCTTTTTCAATCGGAATCTTATATTCATTTTCTATAATATCCAGTTTTTCATCTACAGATAGATCTGAGACAACAGAGCTCCCAGTAATTTATGTAACTCATATTTTTCTTCATGAATAGGAATATCTTCCGATAGACCAATCATTACAATATTGATCAAATCAAGTTTTCCCTTCCAGGCATGTAAATTCACAATGCTTTCTTTTACTAGATGAATATGTTCCAGACTATTTTCAGTCATATTCATACAAACCCAAATAGAATAAACGCATTTAATATCGTTATAGCTTGTCCAGGATGCTTTTCTGACCAAGTAACCTTTTCGCACTTTCATCATATTGTGCGTCTTTATCTGTCGTAAGAATTGAATTTTTAATCTCTGTGTTCAACGGTATTCTCCCTTTCTATAGTATATCAAATCTGTTCTTCGACTATATTGTTATTATACTCTAAAGTTGCAACTGTAACAATAATATTTTTCTATTTTAGCGTCCAAAAAGGACCGAACTTTACATAAATAAATGTAAAATCCGGCCCACTTCTCATGTTCTTATAACCAAACTGTACTCAAGATCTGGTGTTAAAAAATTTTTTCTAGGTTGTTTTACTGCACTGGACACTACACTGTTTTTGAGAATATACCATGCTATTTACTACTATTTTGTGCCACTCTCAAAAGTCTCCGAGTAATCAAGAAACACCGCAAAATCAAGTGTTTTTAATCTTTTCCATCAATTATATAAAATACCTGTCAAGTATGGGCGACATGTTCATTCTTTTGCCAGAACCCCTTGATTTATCTACATTTGCGCCGCTTTTGGAAGTGTTACTGCACGGTTTCTGCACGGTATTTTCATTTTTTGTTTCATTTGTATTCATCTTATTCTTCTCTTACTATCATCATAAAATATCGTAGTTTTATTAAGTGTTTTGTAAATGCGGATTCGGTGTGCATGAAAATCAATGTCTTCCCACATAAGAGCTGCCAGTTCTCCAATACGCATCCCAGTGTTTAAAATAATATAAAACACCTCATAATATCTGGTTTTCATCCTTTCCCGACCAGATCACAAGTACATCAGAATATTAACACGTTCCAGAAAAATATTCAAGTCTCCTGTTTTTCCAGCCATTTCTCAAATTTTTTCTTATGAACAAGGGTTCTTCGCCCAATCCGAACGGTAAAATCATTTTCTGCCATTAAAGTTCGCACTGTCCTTTCAGACAATCCGGTAAGTCCGCAAGTTTCTTTTACTGAAAGAAGAAGTTTCTCATTTTCTTCTCGTCCGCCTCTACTTTTCAACATAACTGTTCTCCTTTCGAAATTGTGTTCTGTTTATATGGTTTTTTCAGACTCTCGTTGTGCTAATAGTTTTTCCATAGCTTCCTGTCTTGTGATTTTTTCCCGCTTTGCTTTTATCGCAACATATTCCTGTGCAAGATTATACGCAGTGCAGCAGGCATTGTAGCTTTTATAGATTTCTCTGCGAAATTCAAATTGTTTTTCCAGCTTTTTCTCATAGCAATATACGACAGCTTCTTCAAACATACAGGATGTTTTCTTCATATGATTTTGAACCGACTTTTTGGTTATTCCCAAACCTTTATAACAGCGTTCTTTTGATTCATATTTCTTTCCCAGAACATTAACAGGCTGTGGTTCAAGCATTTTGCCTTTGACAGGAACTTGCTTTTGAGCCTTTTGCAGCTTCTTTTCTTGTTTTCTTTTATAATATCTGACAGCGTCTTGGACAGAAACGCCTTCCTGCAGCATCTTATTACATACCCAGCGATATGGAACTTTCTGGTCCTCGCAGCACTCACGGAAATCTGTATAGATTCGATCTCCTATTTGAGGAACTTCTTTTACAGACACCACTTGTCTGTCTGCGTAGTAGGTTGCCGCTTCCGTTGTTTCTCTCTCAGTTCACAATATACCGAAAGCTATGATTTTCCATATATCTGTAGATATTATTTATTGAAAAATGCCGTAATTCTGCAACAGCGCAATAATAGAAAAAAAACTCCACTCGGTATATGAGTAGAACTTTTTTATATATTCAGTCACACTTAAAAGTCAGTTAATTGTTAATGTTCCATTAGCGGCACATTTTATTGAAAAAGTGCCACCCATTCCTTTTCCTGTTTTCACATGCGTACAATAAAAATATCCCAGTACAGTATTACCTGCTTTTTCAGCTCTATTTGTAACTACATTGTATACATTTGGAACCAATACTTTGCATTCGGTAGTTGCATCTGTGCACTGTGCACTTTTTCCATTATATTTAAACGTACCCTTTAAAATATAACGTACAAATACAGTATTAGATTTTTTATTTATAATTCTATATGTTCTTGTTCCAGTTTTAGTTTTCCATGAAGATCTTGCAAATGAAGGAATACTTTTTTCATAAGTTGTAATTTCAATCATAGTGTCTTCATCCAGATCATAACATTCTTTTTGAAGCAATGTTGCATTTTCCATATCCTCATATGGAGCAACTTCTCCATCTGCTTTAACAGTTGTCATACTAACCAAAGATATAATTGTTGCAAGCAATACACACAATACATTCTTAATTCTTTTTACTTTTCTCATCGTAAATATCTCCTTTTCTTTTTTTATGTAAATTAGGTAATTACTTATTTCCTCCCTTCTTGTTGCTCTCATTTTCCTAATTCAATTTTGTAAATCTACTGTAAATTCATTTCCTACAGGAACAGCTAATTCTTCTGGTGACTGATTTTCTTCGTATTCTTTTCCTATTTCCTCTGCATAAAAATCGCCATAATCTTCTTTTTTATATAAAATATTACTTTCTTCATTCTCTGTGTACTGATATAGCTGCAGTGTCAATTTTTTTGCATTCCTCGCACTTCCAGGCTCTGCTAATTCAAATATCAGTTCTGGATTTCGGTAAGAAATGAGATTAAATGAAATTTCATTTCCTACATCATCTTTTCCACGAATCCATAGTTCAGTATTTTCACTCATATCTGGAAGTATTCCATAAAGAGTACAGCTGAAGAGATTGTATTTTGCTTTTGAAATAGTTACAGTCTGTTTTTCGTCCAATTGTATAAATTGGTCAATGAATACTTCTTTTGTATCTCTTTCAAGTATTTTTGGATCAGCAGTAAAAGAAAAATTATATTTATCTTTTATGTAAAGCTGGTCCCCTTTTGTATTAAAATTACCGATTGTAATTTCAAAATTTTGTTTAGCTGAAGATGCCTTTAGAGAAAATCTTGCTACATAATCTTTTGATTTGGAGTCGGTATCATTATAATTAGAATATTGTCTTTCCAATTCTAATTTGACTCCATCAACACTAACCTCAATGCTACTCATAGATACGTCATTATTTCCATTTTCATCTGTCATGGAATATGCTATCCATAAATTCTCATCATCCACTGCTACTTCTTCTAAAGAAACCGTAACTCCATTCTTTGCGATTTTATTTTGAATCTGTTTTATATATTCTCCAGTATCTTCAGAGATACCCAGAATTTGTCCAATTAGAGAAGTCATTTTCTCCCAGGCTGCTTTTACTTCATTCTGATGTGTCAGTCCCAATCCGACAATCATTACGATTACTGCACATGCAATTACTTTTTTTAATGGCATCTTAAATGTTTTTATTTTATTTTCTTTCCATGGTTTTGAAGCCTGGTATATATAATTATCATTAATGTCTGCAAATGTTGTTAAAAAATCCCAGCCTTTATTATTCTACATACCCAGCCTCCGTCAATAAATAATAAAGTTTCTTTCTGCTACGGGCTAAAATTGACTTAATCCTGCTTTCTCCACAGTTGTGTCTATCCGCTATCTTTTTGATAGAATCCATGTACCAGTATCGCCTTACAAAAATATCCCGGTCACGCTCTGAAAGTGTACCTAAAAAAGCATCAAAAATATCTATGATTTCTTTTTTTCTTAAATACGTTTCAATATCCGAGGCAATTATGTTCCCTATTTTTTCAACTTCACCTGCTATGTCCTCCATATGAGAATCCGTCCGCTTCTGCGCATTCTTCTTACGGTATCGATCAATTGCAGTATTCCTTGTTATTTTAGATACAAAAGAAGCTAAAATGGATGGTCTTTTGGGTGGGATGCTGTTCCAAGTAAAAAACCAGGTATCATTTACACCTTCTTCAGAATCTTCCCGGTTATATAAAATATTATGGGCAACGGAATAACACATATTTTCATACTTATTTTTTGTTTCAGCAATGACATTTTCATCTCTTGCAAAATATAAATTTATGATCTGTACATCATTCATTTTTTTAATTTTCTCCTTCAACTTTATATGACGTATTTTATTATAATTGGTCGTATAAAAAATAGAAATATTTTATTATTTTTTCGTCGGCAGGAAAAGAAAACATATCATGCTTTCTTTTCCTGCCCGTTCTTTTATTGCTCCAGTACTTCTGTTACATAACTTCCCTGTTCATCAACAGCAATTACTTTTTCCGGTCCATCTTCCGTCTGAATAATCTGTCCAACATATACCTGATCCTGAGGACCGTTATAATTCAGATCTGGATTTTCTATTGATTCCCATGGATAAATTACTTTTTCACCTTTTTCATTGAAAAATTCATGTAACTCAATACCAGAACTGGCAGCCACGGAAACAGTTCCAATCAGCATACTGGCAATTACACTTATCCATATTTTTTTTCGTTTCATTTTGATATTCCCCCAACTTTCTATTTTTTCGTGTATCCACATATTTTACAGGTCTTTTTTAATACAGGATAAGAATGCTTGCTACAATAAGACCATGGGCTGTACGTTTTTATTCCTATACGATTACATTTTTTACATTTGTTTGATATGATCAATCGTTCTTTATAACATATTCCCGCTGTTCCCACAGTCTGAAAATCTGTTTTTTTACCGTGTGCTTCCAAATATCTCGCTGGATGTTCACAAGGAGTATTCGTTGCGTACGTTCTGATATCATTAATTGGCTCTGTTACAAAAGAACCATCTTCATAAACTCTAATTACTCTTTCCAAAGAACCATTTTCTGGCATATAAACATCCACACCGGATAAAGATTCCTGCGTTTCATTTTTAGAAGCTATAACTGTCGTACCCATTCCAATTACATTTCCCATAAGTGTAACACCAGTCATTAATACTACCATCCATTTTTTTAATCCATTCATATTCTTCCAACTCCTTTTCTTTTTTGCATTTTAAATACTCAGTGTTGCTATCCCCCTTCCTGCATTATTTCAATTTTGTTTCTTACTATATATAACGCAAAAATTTGTTTTCCGTCGCATAAAGGAATTAATATTTTTCATCTATTACATCTGATTCATTTCGCACTAATCAAAATCCAATATTTCAATATCTTTTATGTTTTCTTCCGTCATTTCTTCTTCCTCCTGCGGCAGTTCACACCATACCACCAGCCTTTTGGACGAATCAGCGCCACAGGTAGACAATAGAAGCTGTGGCGTTTCCACTGGTTCTCCCAGCCAGAAGGTATCACTATCCGCTTTTACATAGCCACATTTTATTACCTTATATACCAGTTCCCGGTTATCTGGAAGATATAAATATACCTGGTTATGTTCTTGTAAATACGATTCTTCTTGAAAGCGGTGCAATCCCTGGAACATACTGCCATCTTTCATGTTATGTCCGTACAGGATGCTCTTCCGGTTGGAAAAATCAGCTTCATTATCAACATCCAGAAAAATGCTTCCAGCTGCATGCTCCGTCTTTTGAAACATGTGCTTTAGATAGTAGGCATTGTTTTTTCCTTGTACTATCGGATAATCGATTTTTGTATCTGGAATCCGGATCCAGGCAATGATATCCAAATTAATTTTCCTTAAGGCTTGAAAATCAACGGTCGCCTTACTGGCCAGTGTCGAGTCTTGCTCCTCGCTTTCATCTTCTTCTCTTTCTTCCTCATTTACATATTCCCGCAGGGCCTCGTATTCTTGTTCGCCCTCCCGGTACATAAAAAAGGTGCTGACTGCCATACAGATTCCAAACCCTAACAGAAAAAGACTGACCGATGCAATCAGAATCTCTTTGATTTGCTTCATAACATCCTCCGTTTCTTATTTTTCTGCAAGAAAAAAGGACCGCCACCAAAGTGACAGCCCAGTTTTTCTCAATCGTGATTTTTCCGTTTGGTATACCAGATGATTCCAGCAATTCCTCCTACTGACAGGAGCAGTAAGAAGAACGGCAGCCAGATATTGGTATCATCCTCAGTCTTTGGACTGTTGGAATAGCCGCCTGTTGGAATCCGTTCATTGGTAAGCTCTTTGGTAATCTCAATCTCCTTGGTGTTTCCATCCTCATACGCAAAGATTACGGATTCCTCTTTTTCGCTTCTTACATAGCCTTCCGGTGCCTTGGTCTCTACCAAAACATACTTTGCGATCAAAGTCTCTGCAATCTGATCATTCAGTTTTTGTCTGCCAGCAAGGTCTCCCACCATTCGTTGTGCATAAAAATCCATGGGCAGATGAAGCATATGCCACATAAATGAGGCATTTGATACAATAGCAAGCTTTCCTTTAATTCTGTAAAGATATATCTCATTAAGAAAACCAACAATCATTCGGAATATAGCAGTGAAAAGCATTGCCACCAGAAGCATTTCAAGCCAATGCATATTATGTCCGGGCAAAATCTGATCCGTAAATATTCTGGCAAACACGGGAGTAACCAAGCCTACAAAAGCAACAAGGGCTGCCGTAATCATTACAAAAATCACAGAAGCCGTTGTATTGGCCAGTCTATCCTTCAAAAACTTAAATACACTTTCCGGCTTTCCACCCTTCTCAAAGTTTTCTCCTGGTGTGAACTCAATACATACTCCTGTAAAAGAATGATCAAATTCTTCCATTGTTACCTTGATCGTTCCACGTGCAGGATCATTAATTACAGCTGCATTTTTGGTAAAACCGCATAACACAACAAAATGATTAAAGTTCCAATGAATAATTGCAGGATAAGTAACATTCTCTTTTACTTCGTCTACCCCATATCGATGCGCTTTTACCTCCAGCCCATAACTTCTTCCAGCTTTTGCAATACTGGAAGCTTTGCTTCCATCTCTTGATACTCCACAATCACTACGAACTTGTTCAAGCGGTAACCACTTGCCATGATACGCAAGAATCATAGCAAGACTTGCTGCACCACATTCCAGGGCTTCCATCTGCATAATAACCGGAACTGTAATTCTTTTTTTTCTCTTTTTCATAGCACGCTCCTAATCCAAAATAAATTGAATTGGTTTCATTTCGGCTGTTGTAATGATAACTGTTGCCAGCATATTTGGGGTAATGTCTTCTTCAGCTATAACCCGAACTTCATAAGAATAGTTTCCATCAAGCACATTATCCGCAAACCAGTCTTCTGATATTTCAGCACGAATTTCTTCCTGTGAATAAGGATTCTGACTCACTGCTTCCACTTTGCCACTGATGTTTCTTCCATCAGGCAGTGTAATATTTGCCTTACATCCTATCAGGTTTGTGTTGGCATTTTCTACACATTCATAGCAGTTAATCACATTACCTCCAACAGTAACTCCTTTCACTGTCATCGTCTGTGGAAGACTTCCTACAACGCTCCATACAATCACAGATATTACTGCCACCAGAAGTGCCGCCATAATTAACCAAACCTTCGGATGAGACACCTTAATATATGCATCTAATTGTTCCGGAGATTCAACACGATCAAGACTTTCCCTTCTAAATATACTCTGTTTATCCACTTTTCCATCCTCCAGTATGCAATTTGTTTATCATATCATCTGACTGATGCTGTATTTTTATCATTTGTTTATTGTATCTGGTCTCTGACGCTTTGCATCAAAGATCTCTAGATAAAAATAATTTTTTCTTCATATAATGTGACAAATTCTCTTCTGATGTTTATAAACAGATAGGAAGCATTCGAATTCTTACAGGAAAGGAGAACTATTATGAGCGAAATCAAACAGAACATTACAAACGAATTATCTGAAGAAGAATTAGAAAATGTTGCCGGTGGTTTTGGCCGTCCTACTATGGATGATCCCAGATATAGGGAGCAGATGAGGATAAACAATATGTTAAAACGAGGCATGAATATGGAGGAAATTCAAAAAGCGTTGAAGTTCTATTCGTAAATAACTATATCAATCCTTCCGGGCAGCCTTAGGGCTGCCCCTGTTTTTCTCTGGTCACCTTATCACTTCCACGATTAGTCAGAGTTCCTGCCAGTACCACCGTTCCTGGCACCAGCACCATGATATATATGATTCCAAGCCCAAATCTGAGGAACTTGCCAAGGCTTCGGCTTATTTCTTCTATTATATATGGGCACCCTGTATTTATCCACCAGTACAAAGGAATTAATGCAAAAATACCGATAAACAACCTTAGCTTTTGCGAAATTCTGTCAAAATCTAATTGTCTTTTTTCCAGTATCCTGCAGATGACAAAGGATGCAATAAATCCGACTCCTTCATATGCATCTCCCCGCATTTTAGCAGGATCAACCAGAAGTGATCCATCCGGCAGATAATCAAGTGGATATGGTTTGTATTCATAGTACAGCACAGCAGCAATACAGATCAAAAGCCCTGCCACAAGAATCATGAGGTCTCTTTTTTTGTCTTTTTCACTCCACAATTCCAACCACCCGGTCAGATACATCATAACTGCTGTTGATATAAATCCCACCAGAACATCCTGCGGAGTATGCACTCCCAGATAATTTCGTGAAAACATAGTCAGAAATACCAGCACAAACAACAGACCTGCAACGACACTGTGCTTTTTTTCCATGAACCAAAGTCCACTTCCACCGAACATAGCCGTTGCCCGCGTTGTATGCCCACTTGGAAATGAATATCCGGTAGCTGCTGTTTTAGAATCACCATAGGGTAAAATCCGTGTATCCCGTATCCATGGGCGATAGACACAGAAAGTAAGCTTTAAAAATCCGTTGATAAACAGACCGCCCCCAAGTCCTGCCAGGATTTTTCGTCCCGCCTTCCGGTCAAATGCCCAGTAAATCATACACATCATTGCAATAGGTAAAAATCCTGCGGACAGCTTTGTTACTGCATTCATAAGCGGTGTCAGAATACTGCCAACCGTCTCGCGAAATTGTTGCAGGTACAATAAATACTCAATATCCATAGCTTTCCTCTTTCTGCTGTTCTTTCAGGCGAAAATAAAGCTGTGACTGTGTTAAATACTGATATGGTCCGGCAAAGAATATATTAACCAACCCGAATGTTATAATCCCCAGAAGGCTCCATCCTATAAAAGACAGATCTAATACAAATGCAGCCCACTTATTTCCCTTCATCATCTGACGGCTCTTTTCAAAAGCTTCTTTTCGATTCATCTGTGGATTCTCTGCCAACAAAAACGGAATCATCATATACTCATACTGTTTTATAATTCCCGGAATTATAAACAAAAGACTCCATAAGCTTACAAACAATGTCCGCAAAAACATAATCCAGCCAACATTCTTTCCATCTCTCCTGTTGATCACCGACCAGATACATCTCGTCTCCGCTGTTCCGTATTCACATTGAATAAACAGCTTTTTACATCCCACCTCCAGAGGATTCCAAATCAAAATCGTCATAATAAAGTTAACAAGCAACGCAACTGCCACAATTCCAAGTGCAATTCCTAAAACAAGGCCAAAATCATCAGTTTCTACTGCGCCTATCACTTCATCAAAACTTCCGGAAGAAGACCTTTCTACTACCGAGACCACTCCTGAACCTCCAATCAGGGATAATATAACTCCTGCCAGAACTGCTTTCCAATAATTTATCTTTAAAAGCTGTTTGGCACACTCTTTCAATTCTCTCCTTGTCCACATATACAATTCCCTCCTCTTCAAACTACCCATATGCAAATATCTCATATCTGAAATATGTCATCCGGCTTTCATAATCTATTACAATGCATTATCCCCAGTCAGTTCAGGCAGAGTCTCTGTAGCCTGAACGCCTATTCCCCCTGTTTTTCCATAATCATTCGCAACTTCTCCAGAGCACGTTTCTGTATCATCCTTACATTTCCCGGTGATAAATTCATCTGCCTGCCAAGCTCTGTGGAACTTTTCTGATAATAAAATCTTCCCAGAAGAATTTCCCGTTCTCTGTCAGAAAGCTGCTCCAGACTTTTTCTTAATGTCTCTTCTCTCATAATCTTTGCCACAATCTCTTCCGGCATTTTTTCCCGGGGAATTGTCTGCTGCTTCAGGATTTCCAGAGAATAATGAGTCTTTTTATCCCTATAATAGTTTTTCAGGCGGTTTGCTGTGATTGCATACAACCAGGTAGCTATACTACCTTTTTCTTCATCATAACTGTCCATATTTCTGTAAAAAGACAGAAATACATCTCCAGTCAGTTCTTCCGCTTCATACAGATCAGGAACTCTTTTATGTATAAATGTCAAAATTTTCAGATAATATTCCTGATAAATACGCTCAAACTCCTCATACTTCATCCTCCGCCTCTTCATAAGACTCAATCTCTGCATAGAGATGTGTGTCTTCTTTCACATCTTCCTCTGGCTCGTACAGTTCTTTACACTCCTTATCTGTATACATAATGTAATAAGAATTATCGTCATGAAGCATGATCCATACATGATTATCTGCTGGAACCGTGATTGTATAATCCTTTTCCTGCTCTGTACCAGGAGCTGCAGTAACTGTCACATTACGTACATCACCTTCTGCTTTTTCTGCTTCTTCGTACTTTTCACAGAGATCTGCTACATCCTCAGGTCTGTCCACGCCGTAGGAGAATTCCATCTTCGAAGCTTCTTCTGAAGTGCCGTCCTTATGATTCAGAATCTGAGTATGTTTCAGTGGTCTGTAATCATCCGAAGCAACCACATATTCCATAGAAATCCAGTCTCCCTCTGTGTAGGATTCTCCATCTCCCTGAGAATTCAATGTGCTCTGCGTAAGTTCTTCAGGTACCTTTGTCTGTATAATGATCGTATCACCATCTTCCTTCAGATCCGTCACTTCTTCCTCTATGGTTTCATCTGTGTAAAAGCTTATAAGATCATCTGCATTTCCATCTGCTTCATCAATATACAGACAGGAGAGATACTCATCTCCTTCTTTTCCGTATTTTAATTCGCCATCTTTATAGAGCATCTGGGTAGTACCATACATATCTACATACATCACTTCAGAATCTTCATAGTCATATACCTTTGTATTCTGCAGTATATATTCACAGGTAGCTTCATAGCTTTTATGATTGCTTACAAGACTGTCTGTTTCTCCTGCTTTCATCATCTGTTCCAGTGCATTGTCTTTTGTCAGTTCAGGTAACGTATCCGATGCCTGAACACTCACACATCCTGCTCCCAGAGTTCCCATAATCAGTGCCGTCACAATAATCATTCTTTTCTTCATTTTTTAGTCTCCTTTTCTTATATTTTTTCCTTTACGATGCCAGTAAAAGCAAACTTTCGGGCATATATACCGTATCAAAAGCTCTCCTCATTTTGACAGTTTTCTGTATCTGTATTATTTATGTTATTTGAATTTGACTTTCCTGTCTATATTTTTGCGTGAATAGTCAAAATATGGTGTGAAAAGACCTTCATATGATTTGATTTTGCCCTCTGCCAATGGTATACTTATTTTTAATAAGTAACCTGGCCATTATCTATCTTTATGACAGGAGGGTTTTATGATAGCATTGCGTTATTTCTGCGGATTTTCTCTTCAGATTTTTCCTTATGCATTTTTCTGTTTGTATCCATTCCGGGATCGTTTCCGCCTAAGCACAAAAAAGACAATGCTTATGGCACTGTCCATTTTTATTGTAATGGTCATTCCGTTTTCTCTTATCGCACAGTTCAACATCGGCGGTGATTACAAAGAGCTGATCTCGAATGCTATTTTTTATATTGCCTTGTTACTGTTCGGAATGTTGTACTGCTTTATCATCCAGGCAAAAATAGCAGAAAAACTATTTGTATTTTTTGTTGTAATGAGCTACGGATTCTTTGTTACAAGCACCGTTACCTTTTTGCACCGTACTTTCCGGTTTCCATCCGATTATTTTATGTATCCGCCCTTTGCACTGGCTCTCACACTTATCATAAATCTGGTTCTTGCGAAACCATTTCTCATGCTGATGGAGCGAATCCGTACTATGATCAATGCAGATCTGGAATCACGTATCTGGAAGATTCTCTGCTCCCTCCCTGCTTTGTTTATTCTGATTGCCAGCATTGCACAGTTCTCAAGCATAATAAATCTTTCCAATAATATAGTTGTCCATGTTATGTTTGTACTGTTTGCAGTATTTGCTTTCGTGGTGTATGCCGTATTCTTCAGTGTCATGGGATACATCCGCAGCAAACAGGAAGAACAGCGGATTTCCGAGCGCATGCTGGAAAACTACCGGAATCAGGCAGAAAACAATGAACATATCCTGGAAATACACCATGAGATCCGGCATCATATGAATGCCCTGTCCTCCTATCTTAAACAGGAGGACTATGCAGGTGCCAGACAGTATATACAGAAATTTACTGAAGAAGCCGAACAGCTTCCTTTTGTCACCTACACAGCCAATGCTCTGGTCAATTCCATCCTTTCAGAATTCGCAGAACGTGCCAGCCGTTATAAAGCCATAGTGGAGTACAGTATTATCATTGGCAGAAGACTCAACATGGAAGACATTGATTTGTGCCGGATGTTGACAAATATATTGGAAAATGCAGTAGAAGGGTGTCAGAAGGTTTCTGAAGGACAGCGGATCATCCGACTGAATCTCCATTCAAAGGGAAATTTTCTGTTTATTAAATGTGAAAACTCCTGCAATGAGGATAACTTGAGAATCACGAATGGAAAATATAAATCCAGTAAAAAGAACAGTGACAGGCACGGTTACGGTCTTAAGATCATCAATGGTATCGCCGAAAAATACAATGGTATACTGAACGTACAGGTACGTGGTGGCTTTTTTGCTGTAACAACAACGCTTTGTCTTGACGAAAATAACGAATAATAGGAGGCTTTCACTATGTACCATATTGTCATCTGTGATGATGAACCGATTTTTTTAACGCAGATATCAGAAATGATCATCGATATTTTAGCATCTATGGGAGAATCCTGCGAGATTCGAAAATATACTTCTATTTCAGAATTAAAAAATACATTGCAGAATACTCCCAAAAGCTGTGACATTCTGATTCTTGATATTATGCTGGGTGAAAACAATGGGATCAGCTTTGCAGAATGTCTCCGTGACACTGAAAACCAAATTCCCGTTATCTTCATTTCCAGCAGTGAGAAATTTGTATTCGATGCATATTCTGCTGAACCTGTAGGTTATATCCTCAAGCCGGTCAGCCGTCAAAAACTTGCAGAAGCACTAACCCGTGCAATCCGACATCTGATCCCGAAATCCATTATAATCGACACTCCGTCCAGAACTGTATCCTTTCATATCAGGGATATTACCTATATTGAAATAATCAATAAAGAACTGCAGATTCACCTTCAGGACGGTACTGTCACGAAGATATATAAATCCCTTTCTGCAGTCCGTGAAACTCTGCCGAAAGATATCTTCGTGCAATGTCACAGATGCTACATTGTTTCTCTGTATGCTGTCCGTTCAATCAGACGCTTTGAAATCACACTGAATAATCATGAAATAATCCCGGTCAGCAAATACAGCTACCGGGATGTCCAGGAACAATTACAGCAATACGCTGCAAAATGGTTTTAATTTCTGCAAACAGCAGAAAACGGCGGTCTTATCGACCGCAGAATTCTCATTGATATTTTGCAACAAGCTCTCCGGCATTTGCTTTCACATCATCGGAAACAAGCCCCGGGAATTCCTCTTCCAGTTCATTCAGGATATTCATAATATCTTCTTTTTCCTGATCGGTGCTGATAACAACCTCGCAATAGTTGATCTTCTCCATACCTGCCACTGAGGTTTCCAGCTGCATAATATAATCCACATGCGGATTCCCATATAATCGGATCAGATCCTCCTGCGACCTTGCTTTCATCTTAAAGTTCAATGCATATTTCAGGTTCCGTTTCATACTGTAATTTTTGTCAGTTCCGAGTATACTGTCCACAAAAATAGATAGTGGATTTCTTCCCTCCATGGCAGCCGTTGTTGTTGTCATTCCGGACCATCTTGGATTAATTTCGATAATATACCATTCTCCTGCCCGGTAAACCAGATCGACCTGCACCGTTCCTTCAAATTTCAAACTCTGTGCCATATTAAGCAGTTCTTCCTGTACCTTTTCAAAATGATAGGAAGGATCCGTCACCGGACCAAATTTTACAGAGCTTAACGGATCTGTAATGCCCTCTTTTGTTACAGAAAAGGCGATCGGCGGAAGGACACTGTAACGTCCCTCTACACCATGAATTTCCGTTCCGAACTGTTCTCCCTGAATCAGTTCTTCCACCATTATATCTGAATTGTTCCGATCGGAATTAAGAAAGCTCTCTACTTCCTCATAGGAGTTCATGATTTCCACTCCGATTGACCCTGCACCTAATGTATCCTTCACAATGACCGGAAAGTTTATTTCCTTAATCCGATAAAAAACATATTCCTTATATACATTTACACTGACACCCGGATTCTTCTTCTCCGCAAGAAACAGCTCATGGTGAATATAGATTCCCTTTGCCGCTTTGACAAAGCTGCGGAACATGATATTACTACGCCACTTATCAAATGCTGCCACTGACACCAGCGTATTATTGGCAATGGTTGCAATTCCTCTTTTCTGTAATTCCTCAGCAATGAGAGCGGTCTTGATCGGTACCCAGTCAAAGGGAACGGCTCCCGATGCAATTGCTACAGCAATATCCGGTCTCTGCTGTGCAATCAGCTCTGCCGTATCCTCCGCACTCATTCCACTCTCCAAAAGCACGTATTTCACCTTCTCAGGTTTTTTGCAGATTTCCCCATCTGCCACGTCAAAAATGTAAGAACCATTCAGGGGTCCTGCTACAACAAATTCGCAGTCCGGATAAAGCCGGTCCATTTCATCCCAGGTATCTGCCCGGAACGGCTGGTAGGTTGTTTTTGTTGATGAATTGGAATGTGCTGATGTTGACGCACTATAAAATACAATACGCATAATCTCTTCCTCCGCCTATTTTCTATGATTCAAACTGTGCCTGATATAATCTGGCATAGGCTCCGTTTTGTGCTAATAGCTCTTTGTGGCTGCCCTGCTCCACGATATGCCCGTTCTCCATAACCAGGATTACGTCTGCATTGCGAATTGTGGACAGACGGTGGGCAATGACAAAGCTTGTCCGTCCCTCCCGCAGCTTATCAAGTGCCTGATCAATCATGGCTTCGGTTCTGGTATCTACAGAACTTGTTGCCTCATCCAAAATGAGAATATTCGGTTTCACAAGAAATGCCCTGCAGATCGTCAACAACTGCTTTTCTCCGGCAGAAAGGCTTGACATTTCATTGGAAATTACAGTCTGATAACCATCAGGCAGTGTACTTACAAACTGATCCACGAAGGTCTCCCGGCATGCATTCCGGAATTCTTCTTCCGTGATTTCCCGTTTCAAACCATATTTCAGATTGTCTCCGATCGTTCCTTTATACACCCAGGTGTCCTGCAGAACCATTGCAATGTTCTCCCGCAGGCATGCTCTTGTAAGGTCGTGAATTTCTACTTTGTCATCAAAAATAATTTCTCCAATGTTTACTTCATAAAATCGTTCAATCAGATTTACAAGTGTTGTCTTGCCGGCACCAGTTCCTCCAACAATAGCGACCATCTGGCCCGGTTCTACAACAAGGTTCATATGTTCAATCAGCTTCCTCTCAGGTACATAAGAAAAGCTCACATCCCGGAAATCGATCTTTCCCTGCAACCGGTAGCTCTCTCTGGCTTCCGGTTTTTCTTCAGCCTGATCTTCACTATCTAACAGCTCATAGATCCGGTCAAGAGACGCTATTCCGGACTGCAGTGAAGAATACGCCTGGGACAGCTTGGAAAAGGGTGTCTGAAACTGTCTGGTATACTGAATAAATGCCTGCACATCTCCGACCGTCATCTGTCCGGATATTACCCGTAAAGCACCTCCCAATGCCACAATCACATAATTCAGATTCGTAAAGAACCGGGACAATGGTTGAATCAGGTTCGATACGGCCATAGCTTTGAAGGAAGATTCATACAGCAGACGATTCTGCTTCCTGAAAGCTTCCACGAACTTCTCTTCCTGACCATAAAGCTTCACAATATTGTGTCCGTTCACACTCTCTTCCACATTACTGTTAATCATTCCGGTATAATACCACTGCTTCTGATATTCCTTACGCACAAACCTGGAAATCAGGGTCACAATCCAGCCCGAGACCGGAATAATGATCACAGTGATCAATGCCAGCCTCCAGTTAATTGCAGTCATCATGACAATCATCCCGACCAGCTGGAAAATACTGTAAATCGTATCTGCACCGGAAGAATTCAGAGTCGTGACCACATTATCAATATCATTTGTGGTCCGGCTCATGATATCTCCGTGACTGTTTGTATCAAAATAATTTAATGGCAGCGACCATAGCTTTGTCTCTACCTGACTGCGCAATTCTTTCGCCGTATCAGAGATGATCCGTGTGGAAAACCATGCGGACAGCCATTTCGATACGAACTGGATCAGAAAAATCACACTCGATATCCCTGCCCAGAAGAAAAACCGGTCCCAGTGAATGTTACTGCTTACCGGGTTTGACATATCCTGTACAATGGAATCCGTTGCATACCCCAGATACTGCGGTCCCAGCGCTGTAGCAACCGCTGAAATAATAATACTGAACAGCATAAGAGCGGTCAGCATCTTATTTTTAAAGAAGAAGAGCTTTAACAGCCGCTTGAAAGACCCCTTTTGTATGGTCTTTTTCTGCTTTGTACTCATGATGCCACCTCCTTATCTGTGGGCTGGGAAGCCACAATTTCCTGATAAGTCCGGCTGCTTTGCATGAGTTCTTCATGTGTTCCAACCGCTTCAATACGTCCCTGATTCATCACAAGGATCTGGTCAGCATCCTTAATGGTACTGATTCTCTGTGCAACAATAATCACAGCCGCATTCTGTGTAACCGGCTTCAGTGCTCTTCGCAGCTCCTGGTCTGTCCGGTAATCCAGTGCAGAGAACGAATCATCAAACAAATAGATGGAGGGTCTGCGGACAATTGCTCTTGCGATTGCAAGCCGCTGCCGCTGCCCGCCCGAAAAGTTTGTTCCCCCTTCGGAAATCTTCATCTTAAGACCACGTTCGTTTTTCTCCACGAATTCCTTTGCCTGCGCAATCGAAAGAGCCTCCCAGAGTTCTTCCTGTGTTGCATCCGGTTTTCCATCCCGCAGATTGTCCTCCAGCGTCCCCGAAAACAGGAAAGCCTTCTGCGGAACCATGCCGATTGCCTGATCAAGCTCATGCCTTAACAGCTTCCGGACATCCATGCCATCTACGAAGACCGTCCCCTCTGTCACATCTGCAAGACGTGGAATCATATCAAGCAAGGTAGTCTTACCACATCCGGTAGATCCGATAATCGCCGTCGTTTTACCCGGCTGTGCGCAGAAGGAAATGTCCTTCAATACAGGCTCCACCTGCTCATTATCCGGTGCATAGGAATACGTCACATGTTCAAAACATATTTCTCCCCGGAACTGCTCTGGCAAAAAAGCATCCTCTCTGTCCTGAATTTCACTTTCACTGTTTAAAATCTCTTCAATACGTGTAACCGATACCTCGGCTCTTGGCAGCATAATAAAAATCATGGAAGCCATCAGGGTTGCTGTCAGAATAAAGGATATGTAGGTTACGAAGCCGATCACCTGTCCAATCTGTACCTGACCGTTCCCCGCCATACGGCCGCCAAGCCAGATCAGCGAAATATTGGCAAAGCTCATTGTCAGGGTAAAGATTGGCTGCATCAGCCCTGTAATCTTACCGATGCTGGTATTAATCCTTGAAAGATCTCCGTTAATCCGTTCAAAGCGTTCCTTCTCGCCTTGTTCCTTCGTAAAGGCCTTTACCACACGGATACCGGAAATCTGATCCCTGAGTACGGTATTCATCTCATCTATTTTCGTCTGCTGTTCTCTATAATAAGGAAGGATCAGCTTTAAAAATACCACAGAAACCCCAAGCAGCAGAGGTATCGTCACAAGCAATACCACCGAAAGCTTCACGCTTTGGGACAAGGCAAGCACAAGACCTCCGATAAACATCATCGGTGCTGCGATAATCGCGGTAAATAAGAACGTAATAAACTGGATTACCTGCTGTACATCGTTTGTTGCCCTTGTAATCAGCGTAGGAGCTCCCATGCTTCCGATCATCCTGCGTGAATAATGTATCAGCTTCTCATAAACCTGCTCCCTCAAATCCCGTCCGGTCATCAGTGCCACCTTTGCTCCGAAAATACCAGCCAAGGTTGATAGCAGTAACTGGATAAGAGCTATTCCCAGCATGAGAATTCCCTGATGCATGATATATGCAGCATCCGCATTCGCCACACCATAATCGATCACTCTGGAATTGATTGTTGGCAGATACATGGTTAAAAAGGACTGACCAAGCTGCAGTAAAATGACCAGTATCAAAAGTCCCCTGTATGGGCTTAATACTCTTCGCAAAAATCCGGTCATGCCTGTCCCTCCATAAAATCATCAATAACGGAAGCATATGCATCCATCATCTTACGCCCCGGCATACCCGGAAATGCATTTACCTCTGCCAGCACATACTCTCCATCACCAATCATAAGATCCAGTCCGATAATCGGAAGATCAAATATGGACGCCACCTTTTCACAGAATACCTTTTCTTCTTCGGTAAGAGTCTTCTCCTGTGTAGTTCCACCCACATGTACATTCGAACGGAATTCATCAGGATTCGATGCATGGCGCTCCATCGAAAAATAATATCTGCCATGGAGAACAACAACACGGATGTCTCTTCCTTTGGAAGTAGCAATATATTCCTGTGCCACATAAGCCTGTCCATAGGAAAGAGTTGCAAAGTAATCCTTAAGCTCCTGGCCGTTATGGATCAGTTCTACACCAATCCCGCCAAATCCACTGTCCGGCTTCACAACAAATGGATAACCAAAACGACCAGACAGTGTTTCGGGATCAGAATCTTTGAAAAACACCATCGTATCAGGCACCCGTATTCCATTCTGTGCAAATCTCTGATAAGTTGCAATCTTACTTCTTGCGACCTGAAGCTCACGCAGATTTAAAATAGATGGAATTCCCGCATCCTGAAGCATATTCTCCAGAATAAATCCATCCGTGGATCCAAGTAGTGGCCAGAAATAATCCGGCTTTTCCATTTTTTCGCCCAGACAGGTGATCACAAGTTCCCCGTTCCTGCAAATTTCAATCGTGGAATATTCGCAGAAAAGCACTTCCTTATCTTTACCTATCAGTGCCTGCATCTGCCTTCTTCCATTTGTCTTAACATCTTCCACAGTACTGTCCTGGCTTGCTACTAAAGCTAAAATTTTCATAGGCTTCTCCTTTTATTTTCACAAAGTCCTTCCATTTATTTTACAAGCTCCACCCCGTATTCTGTCTGACTGAAAAAGAATTTCCGCTGCAGTTCATTCCGGATGATGTGCACAGGCTTCAGCTGTGCCGGCGCAATTCCCTTCATTATCATCAGATCACGGTATAAGCTATATGTCTCCGGCTCTAAGATATTTAACTTAGTTGGCGCACAGATTCCTTTTGCCACCTTATCTCCCATGGACGGATTGGCCTTAGCAAGATTCCTCTCCAGAAAAAAACGGATTTCCTTTGCTTTCATCCCCTCCGGAAGGCTTTCGATTTCCATAAAATAAGTATAACGTGGAGGAACATGTTCAACATCCGGATATACTGTAAAATCAATCATGTCAAAGCCAAGCTGCTTTGCTGTATCCTCTGCGGCAGTCCTGAGTGCCACTTCTGTTGTCTTCTCCCCCATAATACTGACTGTCTGATCAATACGTCCGATGAATTCCAGAATCGGCAGATTCTTATATTTTCCTGCAATCTTTACCGCATCACGCATACGATACCGGTAAAAACCGGAAAGATTCGTAACAATCACTTCATATTCTTTACCTGTCTCAAGCTGATCTATCGTTACTATTTTGGAGAAATCATCATCTGCGTCTGTCGGCAGAAATTCATAGAACATACTGTCCGGAACCGGCACGCTCTTCTCATCATTTAACCGGTACGGGACACTGATCATGCCTTCAGATGCATTAATTCCGGTAAAATAACGGGCTATTTTTTCTCCCATATATTTCTCTTTGATCTTATCAGCATAAACCTTAAATCCACCGGAACCGACACCGGTAAGGAACTGTGCATGAGGCCACAGCTTCGGTACAATCGGTTCCTCAAACCCCTGCATGAAAATTCCCCTCAGTTCCTGCGCTCTCTCCGGCATGGGCTGAATTTTCTTTAAGAGACTGGAACGGACTTCCTCTGACATTTTAATACCCAGATCAATCGTTCCCTGTTCAATATCATTAACCAGAAGCTCCCAATGCTGTTCCATATAACGCAATACTTCCAGTAAAAATCCAAGAAAGTTCGCTGCCATATTCGTAAGATCCTGGTCCATCAGTCCGAAACGTGCATGCAGATATCTGGTGTTGGTTTCCGATTCCGGATAAATTGCTTCATCGGGAGATGTAAAACTCATTCCGAGGTAAGGGCGGAATTCACCGATCATTTTTACTGACAAAGCCCCATAAGTAACACCGCTTTTCACGTGCTGGATCTCTGCAATGGATTCCGCAATGGACATATTCCGTCCGTTGATCCAGTCTTCTCCGAGTTCTTTTGCGACCAGACCCATACGGTAGGGACCATTATACTTCTGAAAAACCTGAAAAGCCTCTTCCGTCAACGGTATACGCTTGGGATTTCCAACCGTTCCTGAAGACTTGTTATAATGTACAACCTTACCGGAGGTAATCAGATTCTCCTCCCCATCCTCACTCATTCTTAAAATATAGCCTGCATAATCATCGTATACACTGACCGGAACCTTCTTCTGGTATTCTTCTATGGAATGAATATTCGCAAAGCCATATTTCCTTCCATATTCCGTATCCTTATTTTGTTCCAGAATCCTTAAAAGCAGCTTTTCATTTTCCCCCATGGGATCCTCTGCCATCCGATTCAATGCTTCCACTACCGGTATTCCCAATTTGATCTGTTGCAGATTCCCCTGTCCGGCAGGTGTTAATTTTCTCTCTTCAATTGTCATATTCTTTTCCCCATTTTCATCTGTCTTTTATTGTTCGACTGTCAAAATACTGTCAAATCCGGTTGCTTCAAATACTTCCATAATAATTTCATTGACATGCTTTACAACCATACTTCCCTTTGCTGCATTCATTTTCTTCTGACAGGATAAAAGAACTCTTAATCCGGCACTGGAAAGATACGCAAGATCGGTAAAGTCCAGAACAAGCTCAGTAACTCCATCAAGCTTTTGGAAAATCTCCTTCTCAAATCCCGGTGCTGTTGCAGAGTCCATTCTTCCTTCCAAAGCAACCTCCATTTTCTTTCCCTGTGTTTTAACATCAAATTTCATTGATTTAACCCCCTTGTATTTTATACATATGCGGTAACTATTTTATCTGAATCCGTGCTTTCTTCAGTTCCCTGTTCTTTATCTGAATTTGTGTTTTCTGTATCAGTATTTTTCTCTTGATGATCCTGATCCGTAATATCTGCTTGATCTTCTTTTACAGGTAATTCTGAATCTTGTTCCATCATAAGAATATTGCCTGCATACACGGTTGTTGCTACAATACTTTGACTTAAAGTACTGAACAGCAATACAAAAGATAGCAAACATGCTTTCTCTATTTTTTCTCCTTTCTTCTTTTAACTGTTTTTATATCTATATTATATATATTATTTAAATCTAGTTTCTCTGTCTATATTTTTGCGTGAATAGTCAAAATATAGTGTAAAAAGACATTCATCTGATTTGATTTTGCCGTTTGCAAAGTTCTTCTTTTGATAAAAGATTAACTTCCTGATTTTCTATATTCCGTATTACTGAATTTTGATTTTCACAATTATTAGGCGGCTCATTCTAGTATTGTTCCATACTTTTAAAAGTAAGAAAGCCTGCAATCACTCCGGTTCCCAGAGAAATTAACAGGCTGATCAATAAGGGTTTTTGCTTCATTAAAGAGCTCCCTTTATTTTTAGAATTAATTTATTATATTCTGCTGTCATGGAGACATTCTACTTTTGGCTGCGTTACTGAGAATATTATCTATTGTCTGCTTTATTGGTTTTTCCTGAATCCGTGAAGTTGATTTCCTCACATACTCCTTAAACCCTATAGTTTCATGCTTTTGCAATATTTTTTTCCAATATTGTTATTCACCCACCAGGTGAAAGCAGTCTGTGGTAAAATAGACATAACAAAATCTATGGATTGGAGTCTTTTACCATGAATAACAACCACCGAATCACACTGAACACCAATAAGAACATTATTGTTGAGTTTACAAATGAACGTATTATCCCAGCCAGCGGTCTGGCTGTTGTTGGCGCCCTCCTTGGGAAAAGCGATTTCATCAAAAAACTCAATCGCATGGACGTGACATCCAATCGGTCTCAGCATCAGATTAAAAATGGTGATATTGTACTCACTTACCTTGGAATGCTTTGCATGGGCAAACCTTACTTTGAAGCTTTTTCATTATCAAGCGAAAACTTCGCCGAGAAAGCACGGATGACTGGTTTGAAATGGCAAAGCAGTATTGCCGGAATGTAACCAGTCCCAGAGACGGAAAAACCGTCTATATAGGCAGTGACTGGAAAACCGTTACCAGTAAGCAGTTCAATACAGAGTATACACTCCGTGCCGGATACGAGATTACAGAGCGAACCATTGATAAGTATGGTCAGTTCAACCTTGTTCCCGATATTGAAGTTGAAGCCTGGTGGACAAACCTTGGTGACCCGGATGAGGAAATCATCAGTCTGTATCATGCCCATGGGGAATGTGAGCAGTTTCATAGTGAGGTAAAAACAGACATGGATCTGGAGCGGCTTCCATCCGGAAAGTTCGCGACCAATGCACTGATACTCGAATTAGGGATGATCGCATATAACATTCTCCGTATGATCGGTCAGGGCACAATTGGAGGACGGGCACCCCGTCAGAAGAGGGATGTTAAACGCCGTCGTTTACGCACAGTTATCAGCAACCTGATTATGATGGCAGGACATATAACCATGCATGCACGCCAGTTGATAACCGGCCTCGGAAGAAGCAACATCTGGCGACATATATTTTCTGATATCTGTCAGAAATATGCTGTCACAAACTCATAAGTAACAAAGCAATTTTATAGCAGGCTTATTTCGTGTACCCTTTTTTGCCCAGTGACTGCTTTTGTTCCCGGTGCTGATACAGAAAAAGCCACAGAAGTATGCTCACATCATGAAACAAACTTACCTTTGGAAGATTGGTTCTCTTAAAGAATGAACTTCACGGATTCAGGTTAGTTGCTAAGTCTCTTGGTGTGGTGGTACTGTTACCAATGGACTTAATGGGAGCCGCATAGCCTTCTGGTTCAACAGGAGAATCATCCCAGCCATTTGCAAAGGAATATAAGACCAGTCCCATCTTCCCGAACAGTCGTTCCAGGAAATCTGGATCTGACGTTGCAATTTTCCCAATGGTTTTGATCCCATAACGGTTTAACATCGTTCTGGTAGATCTTCCGACATACAAAAGGTTAGCTGCAGGAAGATTCCAGACGATACTCTGGTAATTTTCTTTATGAAATTGGGTGATCGCATCTGGTTTTTTATAATCGCTTCCAAGCTTAGCAAAAATCTTATTCCACGAAATCCCGATACTGACTGTGATCCCCAATTCCTTTTTTACACGGCTTCTAATCTCATCTGCAATCTTTTTTTCATCCCCTTTTAAGGCGGTACTTCCAGTCACATCCAGCCACGCTTCATCACATCCATAAGGCTCCACCAGATCGGTATACTCTCCATAAATCTCCCGCAGCATGGAAGAAAACTGTAGATAAAGCTCCATTCTGGGCGGAACAACAACCAGATCCGGACAGGCACTTTTAGCTTGCCACAAAGCCTGTCCTGTCTTTACCCCCTTTTGCGTAGCAGTATAATTTGCTGTCAGAACAATCCCACGTCTGGATGCCTGATACGCTTTAATCGCAGGCTTGTTCAAAACTCTGGACCAGTACGCAGCGATCTGGTAATGTGCAGACCCACATACAGCCTCCATGTGATATGATTTCTTCTGGTATTCCACACCTTTCCATGATTATTGGCAGACGTCTTGGTATCCAGATTATCAAGCATGCTTCATCTATCTGTTCCTATCAAAATATCGTTTTGCAAGTTATCAAGACGCATTCTTCTTTAATTCAAGGATTTTCTTCCTGATTTCTTCTATAACTAATTTAAACGCCTCATCGTTTTTTCCCGTTGGATCTTCCAGTCCCCAGTTATCGTCAAAAGGCCTGTCAATAAACGGACACCCTACATTGCATCCCATGGAAATCACGATATCAGGAGTTGGAATATCGCGAATCAGTTTGCTGTACTGACCATCTGCTTCCATATCTATTCCATATGACGTTTTCATAATCCGGACTGCATCCTGATTGATCTGCGGTTTTGTCTCTGTGCCGGCAGAATAGCTTTCAAATATATCAGATGCCAGATGCTTTCCGAATGCTTCTGCTATCTGGCTGCGGCATGAATTATGGACACAGATAAAAGCTACCTTTTTCTTACTCATAGAAGAGTCCCCTTTCTCTTATATCTTACTCCTTTTCCATAATTTTACAGTTCCTCCTGGTGCTCGTTTCATTTTCTGCTCCAGCTTCTTTCCATAATTTTCCTTCTTTGTAGTGCTTCCGGCAAAGCGCCACATAGCTTTCATTGGAGCCAAGCATGATCTGCGCACCCTCCCGTACAATTTTTCCATTTGCATACCGGGTATTACACTGTGCACGCTTTCCACACCAGCAGACAGTCGGCACCTCTTCTATGACATCTGCAATCTCCATCAGACGTCTGGAGCCAGGAAATAAGCGGTTGCGGAAATCGGTGCGCAGTCCATAGCAGATCACTGGAATATTATAAAAATCCACAAGGTCGGACAAAGTGTCTATTTCCGCTTCCGAAAGGAACTGCGCTTCATCCACCAGAACTGCATCCACTTTCTTTCCCTGATACCGGTATTCTGTATTTTCTTTTTTCCAGATCGTAGAGATCTCTTTTAAAAATTCATCCACGTATTCTGCTGAAGCAGATAATCCCATACGAGACTGGATCTTGCGTTCTCCATCCCGGCTGTCTGTTCTTGGTTTTAACAAAACGGCATACTGACCGCGCTCTTCGTAGTTATAACGGACCATTAGTATGTTTGCTGATTTCGAGCTTCCCATTGCTCCGTAGCGGAAATATAATTTTGCCATTTTCAGACTCTCCTTATGCTCAGTGTTCTTTCAAAAGCTTTTCCATATAGCTTTTCCTTCTATCAATCAAATTTCAGAACCAGTTGTCCGTCGATCCAGCTTTTCTGATCCGCCTGATGTATTTTATCATCCGCTTTTAAATTTCCAATCAAAAACGGGGATTTCGGATCATGCAAAGCATAATTCTGACGAACCGTTTTGGTATCGTAATTAGCATAACAATATTTACATCCATGAAGACAGGTATTATATGCTCCAATATCATTTCCCATAAAACAGGCACATTCTTTCCGTAGTGGCTGCTTTTTCGGTATATCCAGCGTGGTATGGAGGGCTTTTTCGTATGTTTCCTGTGTCATACAGCCATTGCAATCTGCCCCATAACAGGCTAATTCTGTTCCTTCTCCACAGGGATATACTTTCATTCCATGTGCCGCGGCTATCTGTATCATGGTTTTCCCAAGTGACAGACGTTTTTCTTTTGGTACAGCTTGGGCTTCCGGAAAATTTCTTCTCACTTTCTGGTACAGGTCGATGAAACTGATCACGCAGGTATGGGTATAGCCCTCAAGGGCCTGTGCGATCTGTGTAAACTTTTGGATATGAACCTCTGGCGTATAAGTCTCATTCAGGAATATAGGGTCATAACGCCATCCCATGGAATCCGGTCCTGTAATCTCAGCCAGTTGCCGAAATGTATCTATTACCGTTTCTACATCTGGAACCAGAGGCTCTATTTCTTTTCCATAAGGGGTAATGGTAACGAACCAGTACATTCCATATGTTTTCAGTAAATCCATGTGTGAAAGCATAGGCGCCGGATTTTTCGAGCAGAACGCAATCAGATCTACCACAGAAGGCGAAAAGGTATATCTTGTTACCTGCTGCGGCTGGTATGGATTCCGAACCATCACGTAGCCCTCTTTTATTCGGTTACACAGCCATTCCGAATAAAACGCCGGGATATCCGTCCGCATACCGGTCTGAATAATCATAAATGTGTTCCCTCCTTTTTTATGTCAGCAAACTCTCTTACACATTATTTCTCATTTACAAGCTTCCCTGTCATATGCTCAATTCTGATTGCAAATAGCTGGACACGACTTCTTGCAGAACCATTCATTTCTTTTTCTACTTCTTCTACTGTAGGGTAATATTTTTCTGCCAGTTTTCGAAGACGGTCTTCTATAATCTTGGTATCTGTGATAAGTTCTGCTTTTCCAAACACAACAACACTTGTGGCATTCCACTCCCAGTGCCCTTCTTTTTTGAAACCCTGGTTCCAGGTTGTCAGACACACTTTATTACATTTCTGGATTGCATCCATCTTGTGTCCTTCTCTGGCTCCATGAAAATAAATCGTATGATCAGCCTCTTCATAGTAAAAATTAATTGGAATGGTATAGGGATACCCTTCATCACCAATTACAGAAAAAGCAGCTCTTTTTTCATCTTTTAATATTTTTTTACATTCATCTTGTGAAACCTGTTGCTTAAATCTTCTCATCTCGCGAAACATAAGATATCCTCCTGCCAATTATTTTGCTTTTCAATGGAATCTCATTTTTTAGATTACATTTTGATTAAGGCAAACTCCATTTTTCATCTATATAGATTACCAGACAATTCAATTGGAAAGAATCACATTCAGAGCAGTTCCAGTTTTTCTCAGAATTGCTCTTTTTGTTTGCTCTGAATCTGATACTTTCCTAATGAATTGTACCATATGCAAATAGAATTTACAAACATTTGTTCTACTTATTTTCAAAAAATAGTGCGCCTAGCTCATCACTGAAGTAACGAGAATGCGACGCACAGTTTTTCAAAACTTTATCCATATGTTTTCCCTGTAACTTTCCAAAAATATTTGAAAAGGGACTGTTTCCAGCCCCTTAATTTCTGTAAATTTCCTTACAGATATGAACAACATGACAATTTGTGCCCCGGATATCTTTAATCTGCATACCACGATGGTTCATTTATATACCGAATAGTTCTTCTCCAGGAGCATGTCTCGCACTTAAAGCATCCCATTTCGGTTCTTCCATCGCTATATTCAACACGTCGCTCCTCATGTGGTTCAATTGTTCTATGAGTGAAGCAGAAATGCTCTTTATTATTTATTGATTGTCCGTCACATTGGATAATTATATCTAAAAAGTTTACAGCTTCTGTAATGTCTTTAAAACCATTAATTTCCTCAGGTTCAGGATCCTTAAAGGGTAAAATACGTGGCATTTATTTCTTTGTCTATTACTTCTTTATGGCCTGTTGCCTTCACTGCTTTCTGTGCTGCAAATACTGCACCGCAGGTTTCACAGTATCTTCCTTCCGTTAATCCATCTTCTGTGCAGATCGCTGCTACTTCTGACAGGTTTTTGTCAGTCCTTTTATACTTATATAATTTTCAAAATATTTACTTTTCTGCCAAAACTGATTCAAATCCTTCTTCTGCTTTTCTTACTGTGTCTTCTATGATTTTCTCTGCAATTGGTTTCAGATCCATTTTTAAGATCTGACCTATTACTTCCTCTTGTTTGGCTTCCGGTACTTTATATAAGGTAAAGCAGCATTTCAGTAATCTTCTTAATTTGTTTTCCATGGTAAAATAGAGGTCGCATTTTTTTGCCATAAATCCTCTGGTGATTCCGGCAGAGGCAATGTCCATTTCATAAAAATCTTTCAATTCTGCTTCTTTTATATATTGTGAAAAAATATGCTGAATCTTCTGCGCCGTGCTCATATAAATATATTCTGAGGTAGTAGGAAGAGAATATCCTACCACATATAATTCCCTCAACGGTTCTGACAATTCGGCTATGTACATCTGTATCGAAACTTCTACTCCATAGACAAGCAACGGATCCGGGGTTTCCCCTAATAATTTCTCAGCCTTATCAAACTGGCTTCCAAACATTGTTTTGACCAGGGTAAGCAGCAAGGTATTCACAAGTATATGCGAAGCAGTAATGTTCCGTATCAGGATATGCTTGCATTGGTGGAAAGGCATTTTTCTGTACTCAGGCAAAATTCTATGCGGTACTACTCTATATTCACGGAAAAAGGGCTGCTGGATCTTTTCAACAGCAATGTTATTGTAGATTTACCGTCTCAGTTTGTACCTCCTCTTGAGCACGAAGACATTCTTGCCATGCTCAGGCAGCTGCGGTCAGATATTGCAAAGGATAATATTTGTGGCCTTATCACCCGCCCGACACAGCTGAAACTTCCTGACTATCTGTCCATTTCTGTCAGTGCGCAAAACAAGATTAATATTTACCCGACAAACGCTTTTTTATTTGGCACATATTGTTGTAATATTCATATTTCAGACGAATCATTGTGCCGGATCTTTCAGGATTTCGTTCAGTCACTGCCAGGAAGTCCTATGGTATATTCAAAGGAGGACTGTTTAAAGCTACTGGATCAGCTTACTTTGCCATTTTAATTTACGCCGGCAATGAGCCATATTCCGGGCAAAATTATTGTTTTTTCGCCTTTTTTCATATATAATAAATACATTATCGCTGCGAATCACTGCAAAATATGAATGTATCAGTACACTGATTCACAGCTTCCAGATTTATTAGAAATGGAGTGTTCGGATATGGAACTAAAAAACAGAACTTTATCAAATTTTGCAGAACTGGTACGCACTGGTGAATGTAAAAAATTCAGAGGGCGTTTGAAGGTAGGCGTGGATCTTGGTACTGCGAACACGGTTCTTGCAGTTGTAGATAGTACGAATCGTCCTATTGCCGGTGTCTCTGCACCCTCCCATGCAATCCGTGACGGTGTTATTGTGAATTATTACGAATCTGTTCAGCTGGTTACAAAATTAAAAGAAGAACTGGAAGAAAAGCTGGGCACGGAGCTTCTCTATGCCGCTGCTGCCATTCCTCCTGGAGTTTCAGAAGGCAGTGTGAAGAGCATTGGATATGTATTGGAAGGTGCCGGTTTCGAAGTGACCAACATTGTTGACGAACCTACTGCGGCCGCTGCTGTATTAAAGATTACCGACGGTGCAGTTGTAGATGTGGGCGGCGGCACAACCGGCATCAGCATCCTCAAGGATGGCAAGGTAATCTATACGGATGACGAGGCAACTGGGGGCAGCCATATGACGATGACAGTTGCCGGTCATTACCGGATTCCCTACGAAGAGGCAGAGGTTCTGAAGACCACTCCGGAAAAAGAGAAGGAAATTTTTCCGGTTATTAAGGCAACGGTTGAAAAAATGGCATCCATTACCGAGAAATTTCTGAAAGGCTATGAGATACCTGCAGTCTATGTGGTAGGCGGCTCTGCAAGCTTTCAGGAATTTACCAGCGTGTTTGAGAAGAAGCTGAACCTTCCGGTTTACCGGCCGGTTCATCCCCTTTTGGTCACACCGCTTGGAATCGCTTATAACTGCCAGCTTCCACAAAAAGCTCGCTGATTCTAATAACAAAAAGCTCTATCGTATTTTGATCTGTCCAAAAGTTAGATTTTTGGTGCTTAAAATACGATAGAGCTTTTATGTTGCAAATAAATGAATTTCAGTTTTCTAGTATGGCTTACGCCCTGCCAAGCATTCACTTTTCAGGGGACGTTTGACAATAATCTTCTCCGGATGGGCAAGGATGGCGGCATCAAACAGATCTGTTTCTGCAGAACAGGGAAAACCATGCTTCTGTCTTTATTTACTACCCAGGCAGTTTTTTGAAGTAACTGGTTCTTGACACATGATATCCCTTGCATTATAATATATTTAACAATTAGGTTAAATGTTAAATAAAGGGGTGTGATGAATTTTTGGGTATACAGGATACATTAAAAGCACTGGCAGATCCAATACGACGTGAGATTTTGAACTTATTGAAGAATGGGCGGCTTTCAGCCGGAGAAATATGCGAACATTTTTCAGTAACGGGAGCATCCATATCAAGACATCTGGCAATATTGAAGGAAGCTGATTTGATCCGAAACCAAAGAGAAGGAAAGTTTATTTATTATGAATTAAACACTTCCGTATTGGAAGATGTCATGCTGTGGATAACAGATTTGAAAGGAGCATCGGACGATGAAGGAAATGATAAAAAAATATAGAGGTTCATTAATCAGCTCTATACTGGTAATTCTTGCAGGAGTCCTGGTGGGTTTTACGAGTACACACGGTAAATGGATAAATGTATTTTTTGTAGTAACGCACTGTATATTTGTAGCAATCATATTTTATGATAACAGAAGCCGACAACAGAGCCCTAAAGTTATAGGAATGGCTATATGGATGATACCTGTTATTACATTGCTCTATAATGGCATTGCCAGATTAGTAAATACCGGGGCAGATATGGAGAACCTGTTTATGGCATTCATGTATTATGGAACAGGCTTACTGTTCATGGTTATAGGAAATTATCTGCCAAAGGTAAAACAGAACAATACGATAGGGATCCGGGTTATATGGACATTGCAGGATGAAGAAAACTGGAATGCAACTCATAGATTCAGTGGGAAACTATGGATGGCATCAGGTATTCTGTGTATGCTCTGTGGTCTTTTTGAGGAAAGTATGGCTGCTCTTGTTTTGTATATCGTAAGCATTATGGCAGCTGCAATCATCAGCATTCTCTATTCTTATCTCTTTTATAAGAAAAAGATAGCGACCGGAGAAAAATTAAAAATTCAGTATAACAAAAAAACAATTGGAGTATCCGGAATCATAGCCATTTTAACCATTATATTCGGTATATGGACGTTGTTTTTGGGAAGTATTGAGATTCGTTTCGAGGATAAAGATTTTACTATTGAGGCACAAGGCTGGAGCGATTATACAGTAGACTATACGCAGATTGACAGTATCTCATATGAAGAAAATTCATCTCAGAACCGGAATGATTATAGAACCAATGGTTTAGGAAATCTTAAATATGCTATGGGAAATTTTAGAAATGATGTCTATGGAGATTATATCCGGTATACCCATTCATCCTGTCATTCATATGTAGTCATGAGTATAGATGGAAAAATATTGGTCGTAAATGGTGCAAATGATTCAGCGACAAAGGAAATCTATCATACTATTAGCGAAAAGATGTCAAATGAATTAGAATAACATCAGTTACAAAAAAGCTTGACCACAACAATTCTGCAAATAAAAAAGAAACTGTCGGATAATTCCAGGCAGTTTCCTTTTTTACATATATCAGATACTATATTTATTTACAATTATTTTCAATCATGTCAGCTTTTTTGTTTCTCCCCATCAGCCGATAGTATTTACACCATAATCGCAGCGATTGCAAAGGAACGATTTCTGTTCCAAGTGTCATTCGTTCCACGATTTGTTCTTTGTCAAGAGAACAATCATAAACCTTCCCTTCGCTTACAATAGAAAATCCAGCCATAACGTCAATATCTACAGAATCAATGGTGAATTCCATGAATACCTTTGTACGATACATTGGATCAGAAGCAGAAGCCGGTGCGTGAAGTTCTCCCATTTCTGATAAAATTGTTCGGACCTGTTCAGCATCATGAACAGAGACCATTAAATCAATATCATGAAATTCTGAAATAATACCTTTAAAGTACAGCAGCATAGATGCGCCTAAAGCCCACTCTATATTTGCCTCATTAAATCGATGTGCAATTTTCTGTAGTAATTCAATTTTCTTCTGTATTTCAGGCATAATATCTCCCACTTATATATTTATCTGGATAAAACATGTTTGTTACTGATTCCTACAGACCACTCTGCAAGGACTGCCTACAGCAATCACATTGTCGGGAATATTTTTTGTTACAACACTGCCGGCTCCAATCACAACATTATTCCCGATGGTAACGCCCGGTAAAATAATAGCTCCGCCACCAATCCATACATTATTTCCAATGATAACTGGTGCTGTTTGTGTTTTACAATCATGCTTCTTAAGTCCGTCAGATAAAGGTGGCTTGGAACTGTTTTTTGAGTTTTTGTTTAACTGCTCTTTCAGTTCTCGGATGGTCTGGTTCAGACTTGTAATCTCAGCAGAAAGCTCAGCAATGCGAGCACTTTGTTCTTCGTTTTGCTTCATCAGAAAACGAACGAATTCTTCTGTGATATTAACTGGCATTCAGACCACCTTCTTTCCGCGATTTTTTATATTTCTATTGTAACGGAAATGCCGTAAAAAAACCAGTCAGACAAAAAAGATACTTCCTTAATCCAATCCTCTAACGCCAGACCCTCTACAGAACTCTCGCGTATTATTCGTTACTACTATTATCCCTCTGATCCTCATTACAGCCATTGTTCCTTTGACCTGCTATAACAAAATGGCACAAAAAGCATTGATTTTATAGACCAATTAGTCTATTCTAAAATAACTACAACAAAAATATTCTTGGAGGGGTATATGACGAAAGCTCTGACTAATTATGATAAAATAAAAATTTCTACAGCACATGTTTTCCTGCAATATAATCAGGCTACAATGATACATAAATATTCATTAGATTACAATTCTGACTGGTTATATATTACTTTTATTAACCGTACCTATCGTATTAATCGAAAAACGGGAAGTGTTCAGTGGTCAGATAATGATTTTGAAATAATTCATGAAGCCAATCACAATGAAGCAATGACTATTTATGATGTTTTATGTTATTCAAAGGATAGATGCCATCTGTCACATGAATTTATAAACATAAACAGCCTTTCCTCTGTCCGAACAGGAAATCTCTCAACGAGCAGCGGATTTTTTCAGAATACCGCTGACTTTTTTAACGGAAAAACCGTTGAATTGCGTAATGCCTGTATAGCACTTTCCGGAAAGGAACTGGAAAAAGGAGATGTTGCTTTTAAATTAAATCTTTTTCCTTTTTTGCCGATTATCATTCGTTTCTGGGAAGCTGATGATGAGTTCCCGGCAAGTCTTCAAATTCTTGCAGACAGGAATACTTTAGATTACATGCATTATGAAACGCTTATGTTTGCACTTACACATCTGTTTTCCAGACTGAACGAGGAAATGCGAAATGAAAAAAGGTGAAGAATCCAGACAACTCCTGATTGAGTGTGCGGCTGAATTATTATGGAAAAATGGATATTCTGCTACTGGAATCAGCGAAATTCTCAAACAAACAGACCTTCCAGTAAGAAAAAATATGATTGAAATGTACCTGGAATACCGGTCATATCATGGCATCTGAAAGGAACTTATGTAAGTTCTGAAAAAATATTTTTGGGGAGGGAATCCTCCCCATTCTTATATCGTGGTACTTTCAAAGATTAAATTGTTAAAGCGCTCTTTAAAGAAAAAAGTCCTATGCAATTTTCCAGAGTGGCACTCCATTAGTATAACATGCAATTAATATTTTTCCTGCTGCCTTATTACTTCTGATAATATTGACAGCAGCTTATCAGCCTGGACTGGCTTTGCTATATGTTCATTCATTCCGGCTGCAATAGCCTCCCGCTTATCTTCCTCAAATGCATTTGCTGTCATTGCAATGATTGGTATACACGCCTTGTCCTTATCTGGTAAATTTCTGATTTCCTGTGTTGCCTTATAACCGTCCATTTTAGGCATCTGGATATCCATGAGGATCACATCATATGTTCCAACCGGCATTTGCATTATCCTGTTTACACACTGGATACCATCCTCCACACGTTCTGTTTTAAGACCTGCACGCTCAAGTATTGCTTCTGCAATCTCTGCATTCAGATCATTGTCCTCTGCCAAAAGGATATTCCTTCCCTCAAGTATTTCACTGCAGGATTCTGGATTTTCAGCATGTTTTTTTACATAATAGCTTTCATCCGCTATCCTGTGTTTCAGTGTTACAGTAAAAGTGCTGCCCTTTCCAAGCTCACTCTCCACATCGATTGTTCCACCGAGCAGATCAACATATTTCTTTACGATTGACATTCCAAGTCCGCTTCCTGTGATTTTGCTCTTCGTGGTGTTTCGTTCACGAGTGAATGCTTCGAAAATTTTTGACAGATAATCCTGGCTCATACCAATTCCGGTATCGCTCACCCTGGTCCTTACAATCATGTACCCAGGCTCCTCGCAGGGTAATTCATCTATATCTACCATAACAGAACCACCGGCTGGAGTATATTTTATGGCATTACTCAGGATGTTGACAAATATTTCTTTTACCTTGGTAGTATCTGTCAGTATATTTTCATGTTCTACATTTATTGTGTAATGAAGAGCAAGATTCTTTTTCTTTGCTTCATCCTCAAATATTTCAAACAGAGTCTGCCGGATATCCTCAATCCGTCCATAGTTCTCATCAATTTCCATCCTTCCGCTCTCAATCCGAGCCATATCAAGTACATTATTTATGATTGACAGAAGAAGGTTTCCTGACTGCTGAAGTTTTTTTAAATGTTCTGAAGTTTCAGGCAAATCCTTTCCTTTCAGTTCATCCTCCATAAGCTGTGCATAGCCCAGAATTGCATTCATAGGAGTACGGATGTCATGTGACATATTGTTAAGGAAACGAGTCTTTGCCAGATTAGCTTCTTCTGCTTTTTTCAGAGCGATTTCCAACTTGTCATTAAGCTTTTGTGTATCATTTGCAGCAAGCTTTGCGACAGCTTCTGCTTTCCTTGCCTTCCGTAAAAGTACGAGGATAATACTAATGATAGTGAGTACAAAAAATCCTGCCGTAGCAAAAAAAGCAAGCATATTGTCTTTTACAAAATCCAAAAATGTTACCTTATCTGCTGTACTGTCATAAATAGCAAGTGCACTTGTAAGCATGTCAGACGGCATAGCCTTTAAGGTTTTATTCAATATTGATAAGAGGGTTCCCTCTCCACTTCTAACTGCAAAGCATGCCTCCATTGTTTATGTAAGTGGAATACTCTTGAAATTTTGACTGTTATCATATATTAGTGCCTGACTTGCGCCCATGAGGAAACAGTCTGCTTTTTCATGAATGACCATATCTGCTGCATCGTCAAGCGAATCACAATCTATAAGCTTCCATTGGGGATAACTGAATGCAATATGCTGTTTTAAGGCATATTTTTCCCTGGGCACAGCTACAGTATACACCTTATTCTCATCAAATTTTTCCTCATCTGTTACCGCCATCAGGCTGTAGGTCCAGGCTGTGTTTGTAAGTGTATATCCGTTTTTTTCTGCAAAATATGGATTCCTGCCAGCATAAAAAATCATGTCAATCTCTCGTTCTTGTAAAGCCTGAAGCATTTCATCATATTCATCATATTCCTGTATATTAAATTCCAGTATCTGATTTCCCAGACAGTCTTTGGCATAAGAGAAATATTCTGCCAGCATACCGGTAAGTTTTCCAGTCTCTTCGTCCAGGGAAAATACTGCCGCATCATTACTCAGAAATCCGATCCGGATCCCATCATGTTCTTCCAACCAGGACTTTTCTCCGCCTGTAAGACTTTGACAATAATCAAGCGTAAAATACTTTTTATACAGATCCGCCTTGAAAAAAGGACTATCCTGATCCAGCTGACGCATAGCCCAGTCCAACTCTGTCTTGATATCGCTGCGCTCTTTATTTATTACAAAATATATGCCGGATTTACCAATCGTGGTAACGGATGATATTCCCTGTTCAGACCAGATGGATTCCTCCAGAGATACAAAACAATCGATTTCATGATTCGCTAATTTCTTTTCGACATCATCATTATTATTCACATTTACATGTTCTGTATGTATGCCATTCTTATTTTCCCATTCTGTCAGCATGATTTCAGGCTCAGTCCCCATGAGCACACCTACACGTTTCCCATCCATAGACTTGAAATCAGACGTCCCAATATCCGTATCCGATAAATCAGCATAAAGGATATATTTTTCCTCACCCATGGGTTCATCCGGGAAAAGCATCTTCTGTGCACGTTCATCGGTGTAAGAAATATCGCCCATGATATCAATCTCACCATTTTCAAGCTTATCAAAACAGTTGGACCAGTCACATTTCACATACTCAAATTTCCATCCGGTATAACCTGCCAGAGCCTGCATGAGCTCGTAGCCATAACCTCGTCTGACACCGTTTTTATCGACATAATTAAAGGTATCCTCAAATGAGCCGACACGGATGGTCTGTGGCTGTTTTTCATCATTATTCGTTTCAGCAGCCTGGCAGTGTACCGATAACATCATCCACATTCCCAGGACCACAAATATACATGCAAATAGTACGGCTGATTTTTTTCTACTTTTATCCATATTTTTTATTTCCTTCATCCGTTTGTGTTTTATGATGTTCCAAACACCAGGTCAAAAACAGCAAGTATTGTTTTTATATCAATCGGTTTTGCAATATGTGCATTCATCCCTGTTGCTGTGTACTGCTGCTGTGTAATTTCCATCATCTCTGCAATGCCCCGGGTGATAAAAACGCTGCCAAACAGGCAGCGCATCTCATTTCATGCAACTGGCTGCCATTTTACAGGCCCTGTAGCTTTGCGTCGCAGACTTTCATCTGTTTTGCCGATTTCCATATTAGAGCATTTAAAATTATACAAAAAAACTGATTTTATTATACTCCCTTGCTCCACTTTACACAAGAAAAACCTCACCGCTTTAACGCTTAAAAATAATTTGAAAACCTGCTAAAAAGTTGTTAACCGAACTTCTTAGCAGGTTTTTATTACTAATCTGTCAGATTATTTTGTAATGTACTGATCAATTCCTCTATAACGATTGGCTTGGATAAGAATCCATTCATACCGCATTCCAACGCTTTCTTTCTGTCCTCGTCAAAAGCATTGGCCGTCATGGCAAGGATGGTGATTCCTGCCAGTGCCGGATCCCTAAGGGCACGGATCTGCTTCGTGGCCTCATATCCGTTCATTACCGGCATCTGCACATCCATCAGCACCAGATCATAACCGCCCGGTTTCGACCTCTTGACCTTCTCTACTGCCTCTGCCCCATTTTCTGCAGTATCCACCAGGAAGCCATATTCATTAAGGATCTCCACCGCAATTTCACTGTTCAGCTCATTGTCTTCCACAAGCAGTATACATCTGCCTCTGAAATCTGAGCATGCCGCCGGAAGAACAGGCTTCTCCTGCTCAGCCTGATTCTGGCCAATGGCAGTCATCAGGGTATCTCTGATATCGGACATAAACAGAGGTTTCGCACAGAATGCAGTTACTCCTGCAGCCCTGGCTTCCACTTCGATGTCTGACCAGTCATAAGCAGTCAGAATAATGATCGGTGTATCGTCACCAAGACTGCGGATCTGTCTGGTGACCTCAATACCATTCATATCCGGCAGTCGCCAGTCGATGATATAAGCATGGAAGGCATCCCAAAGCTCCATAGACTGTCGTGCACGCAGAACAGCCTCCTTACCGGAAAGTGTCCATTCCGAACGCATTCCAACCCTCACAAGCATTTTTGTCACGCTGTCACAGGTATTAAAATCGTCATCTACAACCAGAGCCTTAAGACCTTCCAGCTCTATGATCTTCTCTATACGTTGGTGCTCAGGCTGAGTCCGGAATGGCAGTCGGACGATAAATTCGGTACCTTTCCCCTGCTCTGTCCGGACCTCAATGGTGCCGCCCATCATATCCACAATATTCTTGGTGATGGCCATACCAAGTCCTGTACCCTGAGTCCTGCTTACAGTGGAAGTCCGCTCCCTCTCAAAAGGAGAAAAGATCTTCTGTACAAATTCCTGACTCATACCGATTCCGTTATCCTTCACCCGGATCTCGTACAGTTCACTGCCTCTTTGGAGACCCGGATACTGTTTCAGCCGGACAGAAACGGTTCCGCCAGCAGGAGTAAACTTGATCGCATTGGACAAAAGATTCAGCAGCACCTGATTCAGTCGTGTCTTATCACAATAGACATCCTCATTTGTCACATCCATGGCATCCATATAAAGCTCCAGCTGTTTCGCATGGATCTGCCCGCTGATGATCGTCTTCAGATCATGAAGCACATCCGACAGACTGACCTCCGTTTCTTCCAGATGGATCTTTCCACTCTCAATCCGGCTCATATCCAGGATATCATTGATCAGGGAAAGCAGATGGTTACTGGAGGAAAGGATCTTTCCCAGATAATCCCGAACCTTGTTTTTATCATCAATATTGCTTACAGCCAGTGTGGTAAAGCCGATGATCGCATTCATTGGTGTCCGGATATCGTGAGACATGTTGGAAAGGAAGGTACTCTTGGCCCTGTTTGCTGTCTCCGCCGCACGGACTGCCTCAGAAAGTGCCTGGTTCATTTTCCAGTCCGAGGTACGGTCCGACAGAACCAGGATGTATTTCTTTTTTCCATTTACCTCACTACCCATTGCAATATTATGGAACCAGCGTTTTTCCCCTGTTTTCTGATGAACATATTCAAAATCCCATTCTCGCTGTTCATGAACCTTGATTTCTTCCAGATAATTTTTCTCCGGATCTTCATGTTCCGCCGGATGCAATTTTCCCAGAACACGAATATCTCTACGAATCTGTTCTACCGTAATACCCAGCAGATTTTCCGCATTTGGGCTGACGTAATCTGCCTGATATGTTTTTGCATCCAGCATCAGAAAGACATCATCCACGTTCATTGAAAGCTTTTGAAACAGCTCATCCCGGTACCGGATCTCCGTATCCTTTCTTCTGAGATTTGTCCTGCTTTTTTGAATAATAAGACTGATAAGAAAAGCAGCAATACAGAACACGACCGCACCAACAAGAAGCATTGTACTGCTCTGCAGGCTGTTCATACTGGCATTGACAATATCTGCCTGTACAAGTCCCAGAAATACCCAGTCCTGAATATCCGATTTTTCATAGACCAGATAATAATTTCTTCCATCCAGATCTACCAGCAGCGCACCGGTATGTCCCGCTTTAAAATTCTCCGAAAGCTTATTGACCTCTTTCTCAGACATATCAGAATGCTCTCTCAGAACACCGAAGAAATTATATACATTCCCCCATAACTCAGAAGAATGATCGATCACAACACGGCCATCCGGATGAACAATAAAACTCTGTGCATTTCCATTGAAAGCAGAAATATCCAGTACATCTACGATATTAGAGTTTTCATAAGCAATGGCGATGGCATCATATTCAAATCCCTGATAGTTTCCATGAGCCTTGGGAGTGGCAAAAACAAGCAACTGGGATTTTCCCGGAACTGCTGCATTTGATATCACATCATTTCCCTGCCGGATGTCCTCTTCAATATTTTCCTGTAATCCAAGGTACCCGGTTTCCCCTGTCACCATCTTATAGTTCCCGTCGGCTGACAGAAAAAAGAAATCCAAAAATCCGGCATCTTCCTGCGCATTCTTTATATAATTACGGATTTCATCTTCGCTTGAGGTATTCTGCAGATTCTCACCCCAAATATGGAGATAAGTCAGGTTCTTATCTGTCAATTCCCTTAACATATTATCAGACTGATGAAAAACCTCCGTCAGATGGGAAACACTTTCCTCATAAATAGTTTTCGACACAAAGTCAAAATATCGGAAAACCATCAGAACAATTCCCAGTAAAACAGCTGTAAAGACAGCGATCCGGAATCGTTTTCTCCTAACAGTCTTTTCTCTGCCTTTGTTATGCTTCTTAATATCCATTCTTCTCACCTCAGAGTCATGTAGTCTTCAGGTTCTGCAAGAATGGCATCACCATCTGAAATATATCCTGTCCAGGTATCTTTCACAAAGGTGTCTTCTCCCTCAAACGCAATATTCTCATCTGTGGGATAGGCTTCCATGTGTTTTGGTATCGCAAGGCAGGTTACCGTGAATGTATCCTTGTCCTGAACTTTTTTTCCGTCTTTTGTAACTTTACTCAATGTATAGCCATCATCCGTTTCTTTGACTTCCACGGAAATGCCGCTGACCACAGGCAGAGAGCCACGGTTAAAGGGAATGAAACCTCCCTGATAGCCTTCTACAAAGTTTCTGACCAGTTCTGTCAGTTCTGCCCCGCTTATCCTGCAGCTATATGCCGAAAGACTGTTTGGCATGATCATGTCTCTTGCCATTTTTTCTGTATATCCAGCTTTCAGCACGTTTCCCGTAAAGCTGTTTCCGGTTGCGATTAGCACATCCGTCCCATAAATACCACGCAGAGTGTTTGCCATAACCGAATAAGCCGCATTTCCCCCACTGCTATGAAAACGGTTGGAATAGGATTTCTGTGAATCCAGCACGATATTCTCTGAAGCAGATTCTTCCGCAAGAAGCTGGGAATTAAATGACTGATAGGCCTGCTCTGCATCGTATTCTCCTGAAATCATCTTCGAAACCACATCCTTGGAAACGGAGAAAAAGTCATTTGACGCAATGCGGATATACATATGGTTTTCTTCGATCACAGGTTTCACATCCTTCAGATATTCCGTAAGCCGGAAATCCACATCCTGGCTGTAGCTTAACAGATCCTGTCCATCACTAATGATCCGGTTCTGTGCATCCTCTGAAAGCATTGTATTCAGTACCTTCATTGCTTTCTTCCGGCGCGTCTCGTCCTGTGTCAGGTCACGGTTTAATGCCACCTGAAAATATGGGGTCGTCATCAGCCACTTTTCGCCATTCTCCTGAAAGAATGGCAAAAATGTTGTGTTAATGCCCTGATCCTGTAACATTTTTACACCAGCTGAGCTGCTGAAGTACATGGCAAGCTTACCACTTTGGTACATCTCAATTATATCATCATAATTCATATCCAGATCGTCCTGGTTCAGCCCGGTATCCTGGATAAACTGTTCCATGCGTTCAAAAGCCTCCGGCCAGACGGTATCATCCAGACCTTCTCTCTTTGTATTATCCGGGTCACTGTAGGTGGTGCGCCACTTGCGTCCGTCTACAGAAGACAATTCTGATGCAGACAGACCCTGCAGTGTTTCCATACAGGTATAATCGTAATAATAGTCTGCAGTAAAGCCACGGATTCCCACCTCGTCAAATGCCTGGCAGGCAGAGACAAAGCTTTCATAATCGGTTGGCAGCGGAATTTCATACTTTTCAAAAAGGTCCTTGTTCACTACAAAACCGTGGGCATCTGCACACACGGGAAGCCAGTTTACGCTGCCATCCTCGTTCATAAAACTGCTGAGGTAGGTATCATAGACAGCACCTGCCTCATTGGTTGTGGAAAGATCCATCAGACTGTCATTCAGCGGACTTGCGTCATGCAGGGAAAACCGGCAGCAGGTAATAATATCCGGCAATCCACCGTTTTCATCAAGAAATTTATAAAAATCCAGATCATTATTGCCGACTACAAATTCAACATTGATATCCGGAAGCTGTTCCTGGATGTATGGTGCATATTTATCATACAGGCTGGTGCTCCATAAATACACTGTGATGGTTTCTGCATCTTCTTTTTCTGCAATTTTTCTGCCGCAGCCTGACAAAAGTGATGTGCCTGTCGCCATCACCAGAAGTACAGCAAGTAACTTACTCCGTTTTTTCTTTTTCATTATGACTCCCCCTGAAACTGTGTTTCATTAGTTTATAAATTATATTTATTAATAATTTTCCATCAACAGGCTTTGCTATATGTTCATCCATTCCTGCTTCTTTAGCTCTCAGTCTGTCCTCCGTGAATGCATTTGCTGTCATTGCAATGATCGGAATCATCTTTGCATCCTCTCTGTCCAGAGAACGGATTTTCTTTGTAGCTTCATAACCATTCATAACTGGCATCATAATGTCCATAAGAATGACATCAAATTCACCAGGTTTACTTTTTCTGAATAGCTCAACAGCTTCCTGTCCATTCCATGCTTTCGTCACCTCAGCACCTTCATTCTGGAGCATAAATTCTGCAATTTCCATGTTCAGCTCATTATCTTCTGCCAGAAGAATATGCAGCCCCTTTATAGATTTTTCTGATACATCCTTCTGTTTTTCACATTTATCCGCATTCATATCTATTTTGAACGGAACCCGGATCACAAATGTAGTTCCTGTGCCTTCTTCACTTTCAAAGGTAATGGCTCCGCCCATTTTCTCGACCAGATTCTTTGCAATCGGCATCCCAAGTCCTGTTCCGGCAAATTTTGTGCGGCTTCCTGTGTGTTCCTGTGCAAATGGTTCAAAAATATGTTTTTGGAACTCCTCAGTCATTCCGATTCCGGTATCCCGGCAGACAAATTCCATTGTGGTCATTCCTGGCTGTCCGGCTGGGATTTCCATGCAGCTGATATAGATATGTCCGTTTTCTCTGTTATATTTCACCGCATTGGACAGGATATTCATCATCACACGTTTCACATACCCCGGACTTCCAATAAAATCCCGGTGTGTGATTTCTTTTTTCTCCCACACGATCCTGATATTCTGTTCTGCAGCCATCTGCTCGATTACAGCAAGTACTTCCCTTGAAATACTGCTCAGATTAAATGGAATCTCTTCCAGAACGATTTCGCCTGACTCCAGCTTACTCATATCCAGAATTTCATTTACCAGTTCCAGCAGCAGGTTAGATGCTTCTTTCACCTTTGTTCTGTATTCCGTCTGCTTTTCCATATCATCTGCATAATAGTCTGCCATATGTACCATGCCGCAGATTCCATTGATCGGAGTCCGGATATCATGGCTCATTCGCTGTAGAAACTCTGTTTTTGCCTCATTGGCTGCTTCTGCCTTTTTTGCTGCTATCAGAAGTTCTTCTTTATATTTTTCATCTTTTTCCTGTTCCTGTTTTCGGTGTGCCAGATTGGTTCTGTATGTCCAGAACCAGAATATACTAAACATCAGAAAATAAAGAAAAATAACGCTTATCACACTTAGTGGAAGGTTATGGAACACTTCTGTATCCGGAAGATACGCATAGATATAATAATCCCTCTGCTTCAGCATGATTCCGTAACATCCGATTCCTTCATTCTTCAAATGGTAAATGTGCTGACTATCTGTATGCCTCTTCATTGCCTGAACAACTTCGTTGTCAGCCGTATTCTGCCCCAACAAGCTCTCATCATTGCTGGCAACAACAATCCCCTCGTCTGCAACAATAATCGTTCCATCTTTCTGGATACTATAACCATTTAAAAGCCCTTGTATCGTCAGTGTATAGTTTCTGGCAAATTCAGGAGGTGTGTAATAGTAGATTGCCACAATACCCGGTGCATCTTTTCTGGCACAGGCTGCAATATCAATATAGGATCCGTCTTCCCTGGCAAACCGTTCTGAATAAGATCTTTCTTCATATCCGGTAAAATCCATGATAATGTCTTTTTGCAGATACTCCGTAATCTCATCAGTCAGAGACTCATCCGTACTGTATTCGCAGTCCGTCTTTCCCTCTGTATCCAGTACAATGATACCATCCACCCAGAGAGTCTGCAGGTTTTCTTTCAGGAACTCCCGGCTTAGATGACCGCCGTTTTCTTTTTCCGTTTTAATATTTGTACTCATCTGTCTGGCACTTTCAATAGCACGGAGGAGGCTTTTGGATTCCGAAGATTCATTATAATGGGTGTAGGTGGAACACTGCACTTTGACATAATTTACAATCTCTACCATTCTTTTCTCTGCTTCCGTTTTCTCCGCATGAAAGAAATAAAACAGAGAGACTACTGCCACACAGATTCCAATCATACCACCGAGCAGCTGGATTCGTTTTTCTTTTTTCTTTCTCTTAATATCCAAGATCATCCACCTCCAGATACTTCTGGGGATCATCCAGATATTTTTCAATAATTTTCAGGGATGTGCCATCCTGACGCATTTCTTCCAGAGTCTGGCTCATCTGCTCACAGATTCCTCTGTCATCATCTTTTGCAAAAGCGACACCTATTCCAGTGATCATCAAAGGTTCTTCCAGGATACGGAAGCTTGCATCATAATCCTTCATATACTGAACAATCGATTCCTCATGTGCGGCGACTGCATCTACATAGCCTTTTCCCAGAAATGTATAGATCAGTTCCCTGTGTCCTAGGCTGATCAGATTGCCCAGCTTTGGGATTCTTTCATCTGTCCGGTTCAGAAAGATGCCTTCCGGTTTGGTTGTGGACTGGACAGCAAGGTTCTTTCCCTCCAGGTCATTCAGGCTGTAGATATCGCTGTTCTCATTTACAGCGACCACCTGACGGCTTGCTATGTACGGTCCTGCCCAGCGGTAATCGTCAAGACGTCCTTCCATAGAAAAGCAGCCCATGATACAGTCAATCTCTCCGCTCTCCACCAGTTCTTTTTTCTTCTCCCAGTTGATCTGGACAACCTCCACCTGATATCCCATTCTTTTGAAAGCTTCTGTAGCCAGTTCTACATCTATACCCGTCGGTACACCATCCTCATTCAGATAATTGTATGGTGGATAGTTATCGCTTCCGAGGGTAATAACAGGCTTTTCAGTTTCTTCTTTCGTGTTATCTGTGTTTTTACACCCTGCCAGGGTGACTGCTAAAATTCCCGCAAGCAGAATGCCTGCAATCACTTTTTTTCCTTTCATTTTCTGTCTATCCTAACTATCCTTCTCGTATTTTTCATATCTGATTCCCTGCCATAAAATTATTATTGTTACGTCTATGAAATAACACCGTAAAAAAACACTGTCTCACAGACAGTGCACCTCAGTTCATGCAACTGGCTGCCATTTTACAGGCCCTATAGCTTTGCGTCACAGACTTTCGTCTGTTTTGCCGATTTTCTTATTATAGCTTTTAAAATTCTGCAAAAAACCTATTTTATTATACTCCATTGCTCCACTTTACACAAGAAAAACCTCACCGCTTTAACACTTAAAAATTAAAAAAAGAACAGCCGATACATATACTCGAACTGTTCTCCTTCTTCCGAAGTCCACGCAGCATTGACATTACTGTTTCCTACTCATTTGTACTCAGATCGTTCCATATCCTTGGAACTTCTTTTTGCTCTTCTGTCAGCTTCTCCGAATTAATATCATAGGTTATTACGTTTTTACTTTCTTCTACGTTTTTGTGAGGCGGCCAGCCTGTAATAGGGCCAACTTCCGGATCTTTTGCATTATTAAAATGCATTCTAAAATTTTTTCCATACACTTGGTTTAACCCCGCCCGGATACAATTGTATTTTTTAGTTCCCTTGCCGCAGCTCCCATAGGATGCTGGCTGTCATACACCAGGCAGATCTGGCGTTCCGGAATTTCATCTTTTAATGGAATCTGTACGATCTCTTTTTTCAAAAGGGAAGGTGCGGCCATTGGCTGGGGCAAAAAGGCAAGCCCGAGCTCGCATTTTACCAGAGGCAGGATCTGATCCGCAGTGGCAGCTTCCGTATCCGGGGAAAGATCCAGGCCATGGGACAAAAATACGCTGTTGTAAAATTTATAGGTCATAGTTTCCCGCCCAAGAGAAATCATCGGATAGTTCTTTACCTCCCGAAGGGAAAGTTCCTGGCTGCCAAGGGCAGTAAAAGTAGTGCCTCCAACCAGAATCTCCTGAAACGGCATGAGCATGATCTGTTTCAATGGGGAATCCACCTCTGCCGGAGTGGAAACTACTGCAAAATCAATCTTTCCGCTTTTAACAGCTTCAATGGCTTCCGGTGTGGAATGGTTGTAAAGCTTCAGCCGGATTCCCGGATAAGTCATGTGAAAACTTTTTAATTTATCCAGCAGGAAAATATTGAGGGCAGTTTCACTGGCACCGATGGCTACACTTCCATGGGATAATCCGGAGCTGTCTGCCAGCTCCTCTTCTGCTGCCTGAAACTGCTCCATTGCACTTAGCACATGGGTATAAAGCCGTTCTCCTTCCGGAGTGAGCTGTACGCCGCGGTTGGTACGGATAAATAAAGTGGTATTCAGCTGTTGTTCCAGACAATTCATGGCCCGGGTAATATTAGGCTGGCTGTTGTTTAACGCCTGAGCCGCCTTGGTAAAATTGTGGTATTTTGCCACATAATAAAAAATCTTATAATACTCGAAGTTAACATCCATAATATTTTTCCTTTTCTTTTGGCATATCATATGTTTATTTCAGTTATATCAATTATAGTTTTTACTTATTTCTACGTCAAGCGTATTATGTACTCGAAAACCATATGGCGTTGTACTTGCCACATGCTTCCCTCTTAAGGTAGAAACTACCACCACCTCCCCTGTATATCGCTTAAGAGGAAAATACCCTTTAGGATGATTTCTACTCCTAAAGGGTATTTTTATAAATAATTATTTATTTAATTTATGAAATAATATAAAACAATACTTAACCGCTCAGGTATTTTCCGGATAAATCCCAATAAACGTTAGAAGCGGAAGTACACGGAAATCATGTAAAACAATTTTCATTTCCCTGGCTTTTTTCCCCTTAACAGGAATGATCTTCTGATAGCCAATTACCGTTCCTGTGTAAATACTGTTCCATATTTCCCCTTCTTTAACAAATACCTCATATTTTTCTACTCTCTGGCTATAGCAGACAGCCTCTTTTAATACCAGATACCCCAAATTGTATGAGTCGTCCAGGCAAATCGTTATCTCTACTGGCAGCTCACTGCTTTCAGGCTGATACCATGCTTCTAAAGTATCCTTTGTCAAATTGGAAGCCGGATGCGCCGGATCTTCATTTTCCGAAAAAACATGTGCTGTACTCATTAAATTATGAGCAAAAGATTTCTTTTTCCAGCTTCCAAATTCTTCCAGACGTTTAACATCATTTTTATGAAGAAGTCCGTTTGGCATAGGTGGAATGTTTAACAAAAAGGTTGCATTTCCTCCAACAGCCCCAATATAGATATGAACCAGCTCTTCCAGACTTTTCACCTGATCATCTTCTTCTGGATGATAAAACCATCCAGGTCTTATAGAAGTATTTACTTCTGCCGGATACCAGATCAGATCCGTTTCACCTTCAAGCGCTTTTCTGCTTCCAAGATCTTCCATATCACTGGTAATCCGGCGCATTCTGAATTCCTCATCATCGGTCTGCTGGCTTCTTTCCTGTACACTCTCTGCAAGTGCTGTACGCGCAGGAACAACACTCCACTCAGATTTTCTTACATCGCCAGCTTCATTTCCACACCATCGGATATCTGGCCCGCACACACAGATACATGCGTCTGGCTGATATTTTCGAACACATTCGTAATAGCGATTCCAGTCGTAGACCTGTTTTTTCCCATTAGGTCCTTCCCCACATGCACCATCCAGCCAGACACTGAAAATATCCCCATAGCCGGTGAGAAGCTCAGTCAGCTGTGCCAGATAGTAATCATCATATTCTTTTCCACTTCCATAGCAAGGCTGGTTTCGATCCCATGGAGAAAGATAAATTCCAAATTTCAGTCCATGGCGGCGGCATGCTTCGGACACTTCCCGGACCACATCTCCCCTGCCATTTTTCCACGGGCTTGCTGCAACGCTGTGACTGGTATATCTGGTAGGCCACAGACAGAAGCCGTCATGGTGCTTACAGGTAAGAATTACGCCTTTCATGCCGGCATTTTGTGCTGCAGTCACCCACTGGTCTGCGTCAAACTCTGTAGGATTAAAAATTTGTGGATTTTCCGTTCCATCTCCCCATTCCCGATTGGTATACGTATTCATTCCAAAATGAAAAAACGCATAAAACTCTGTTGCCTGATAGGCAATCTGGCGGCAGGAGGGAACTATTTTTATTAATTCCTGATCAGTTGGCATATGATTTCTCCTTTTTTCATCCTTTCAACCCGCCTGCACCGATTCCCTGAAGCAGATATCTCTGTCCAATGAGATAGATAATAATTGTTGGGATCATAACGATTACAAGTCCGGCAAACAGGGCACCCCAGTCTGTAGCATATTTCTGCACCTCAAACAAGTTTGCCATACCGATGGGAAGGGTTTTCTTTGCATCTTCCGTAAGAAGAACAAGTGCCAGTGGATATTCATTCCAGAAGCCCATGGCACTTAACATCGTAATGGTCGCAATCCCGGGTTTTGCAAGAGGCACCATAACTCTTAATAACAGCTGGATATTAGTAGCACCGTCAATTCTTGCAGACTCCTCATAATCCCTTGGTACCGCAGACATAAATCCCTGTAAGGTAAAAATACAGAAAGGAAACTGCATAACTGCATAAACAAGACATAATACCGGCAGGTTATTTAATCCGTTCACAGCCTGTAATTCCAGAAACAAAGGAATCATAATGTAAGTAGCCTGCAGAAAAATACAAGCCATGTAGACCGTAGAAATCAGCCTGCTGCCCACAAAACGGTATCTTGCCAGTACATAAGAGATGGGAATGACCAAAAGCAGAAGCAATACAGTGGAAAGCACTGTCACAAATATGGAATTTCCAAAATAAGCGGCAATATTTGCTTTCTGCCATGCTGCCACAAAATTATCCAGATTCAAAGCTGCGGGCAATGCATAAGGATCTGTCAGATATTCTGCATTTGTCTTAAACGCAGACATCAGGTTCCAGAAAAGCGGATAAAGAAAAATAATCGTAAACAGAATCATCAGGATCCTGATACACCAGGTTCTTACAGTTTTCATCAGTCTCCCTCCTATTCTTTTTCAGATGATATTTTTTTAGAAATCATTGCAAGGACGATTGCAAGGCCAAGGGTAAACATGGCGATTGCCATGGCATATCCAAAGTTGGCATTTCTCATACCCTGGGTGTACATATACTGCAACAGGACACTGGATGCGCCGTTTGGTCCACCACCTGTCATAACATTGGACAGGGTAAAACTTAAGTTGATAGTACCAGACAGGGAAAGTATATAGGTCGTTCCAATTGATCTGCGAAGCAACGGAATGGTGATCTTAAAGAACTTCTGCACTCCTGTTGCACCGTCAATGGAAGCAGCTTCATAAACCTCCTGGGAAATCCCATCAATGGAAGCCACATGCATGACCATGTAATAACCAATGGCCTGCCACACCAAGGCTGCACCGATACACCAGAGAGCCGTTTTTCCCTCTCCAAGCCATGCGTGTTTCCAGGTGGAAAGATGGAACAAATCCAGCATATGATTCAGAATTCCTCTTGTGGGATTAAACACAAAGGACCACACAATACCAACTACAGTCATGGAAACAATACTTGGGAAAAAGAATACGGTCCGGTAAAATGACTTTTCCTTAAGCTGTCCCTGAGTAAGGATAAATGCAAATACAAGACTTAGAAATATGGTCACAGCCGGGATTACCAGCATCAGCTTAAGAGTATTAAACAGTGCCTGAAGAAAATCCTTATCCTGGAACATATACCTGTAATTATCCAAAAATACAAATTTGCTGTTAAAGCCTACGCTAAGTGCAGTGGAACTGGTAAAAGACAGATAAATGGCATTTACCATAGGGACAATCATAAAAACAATGGTTAAGATCAATGCAGGAAGCGTACACAGGGCTATAAATAATCTGGGCTTTTTTACCACGCTTGCTCACCTCTTTAAATTTAAAGTATTTAATAAATGTGGATGACATCACCGATTGGCGATATATCTGTTCAGGGTTACAAAAGGCTGCTGCATAGCATACACTGTGTAGCAGCCTTTCCATGCTTTACCGTTTTTATCCGGCTGGCATATGAAGTTTAGTTGGCAGCTTCCATATCAGCACGAACCTGTGCGAAAGCATCCTCTACGTTCTGTGCCCACTCTTCTACTGTCATTTCATCGTTCATAACAGAAGTGATCGGGTTGAAGATCTCATCTTTCGGGTTGATCTTGCAGTCAGCCGGAACTGCTGCAAAGCTCATGATCAGGGAAGAAGCATTTGCCTCTTCGTAGATTCCGTACATATTATAGATTGCAGTAGACAGCTTATCTTTTGCTACTTCACGGGCACTCTTGGTAGCATAGAGGGCACCGGAAGCCTCTGCAAATGCAGATACGGATTCATCGCTGTACAGGAAACGAAGGAATTCTTTTGCAAGCTCCGGATTCTTTGCAGCAGCCGGAATGGAGAACTGCTCACAGCTGTCGAATACATAATGCACATCATCTGCGTTCTCAGTTGGGATCGGAGCCATTGCAAACTCAAAGCCTTCTTCTCTTGGAGCATCCTGCATCTCATTTTCCATCCAGGTTCCGTTCGTGATAAATGCAGCTTTTCCAAGCATCATCTCTGTCTGGGATTCTGTATGGTTCATACCGACAGTGCCCTCTAACAGATAGCCTTTATCTGCAATCTCTTTAATATGACTTAAAGCCTTTAACACACCCTCATTATTAAAGGAACCTTCTTCGTAATTGGCAATCTTAGTAAGTGCTTCTTCGCCGCACTCATTTGCAATTGCCGGCCAGAGCATTTCTTCCATGTATCCCGGATAAATTCCCTGATAGGTGAAAAGCGCACGTCCGTCAATATCCTTTAAGGTATCGCCAAGTGTGAAAAACTCGTCCCATGTTTTTGGAACTTCCAGATTGTTCTCATCGAAAAAGGTCTTGTTGTAGATCAGACCCTGCGGACCGCTGCTAAATGGTGCAAGATAGATTTCGCCATCTCCGTAAGGAGCACATTTGGTACTGGAAAGAATACCGTCTGTAATATCATCCCGAAGAGTTCCGGTTCCTGCATAGTTCTCTCCGTCAAATACATCGTCCAGGTTCAGAAGCGCATGCTCTTTGATCAGGGAAAGGATTACGCCATCCTCAGCGCCATCATTAAGGCAGATAAAATCCGGTGCGTTTCCGGCTACGATCTGTGGGCGGATAATATCACCAATAGTCGGGCTAATAGTCATGTTTACTTTCACGCCCTCATGGCTCTCTTCGAAAAGCTCTACCATCTGGTTCCAGTAAGCATCTCCGTATCCACCCTGGAAAATGGCAATGTTCAGTTCCTGTTCTTCTGCTTCCGCAAATGCTGTGAGCGGGGAAAGTACAGTAGCTGCACTCATGGCAAGAATCATTGCAGATGCTGCAAATCTTTTTTTCATAGGTTGTTTCCTCCTTCTTGTTGGCTTTTATTACGTTTGCCTGATGATGCTATTATAGTGCAAAAATCTTTTGTCGTAAATTAACAAAACAATTCTCATTATGGAACATTTTCTTGTAAATAATATCTGATATGGATTTTCTTGCAGCATATATGTATTATTTTTTCATCTTTTGCTTTTTACATAGATTATTCTGTTTTTTTCCTGTATAATGAATGAAAATAATAATATTTTGACAGATACCCGTCAGTGGTCAGCAACAGGAGGAGCCTCCATGGAAAAAAAACATCATTTTCAGGGATTTCGTAAATTCAGCATCAAAACAAGACTTGTAATTGCCCTTCTGATGATTTCTATTATCCCATTAGCAGGAATCAGCGGCTATTCTTTTCATATATTTTCCGCGGCATTTCAAGAGAAGCTTTCTGCATCTATTTCCCAGACCCTGTCCATGATCAATCTGAATATGGTAAGTGAAGTCGAGAAATATCAGTATTTGTGTGGTTCCATCTGTATCAGCCAGGAAATCAAGGAAGGTCTTCTGAAAAAAGATATGACTGATATGGAAAAGAATCAGGCAATTATCGAAATCCAGAAGATGATCCGGAGCAAGATCATTTACCCTGCTCAGGCGAAAAATATTACTGTTTATGATACAGATGGAAATATTTTTTATGATCTGGGCTATGACGGGTTCTATCAGGAAGATGTGGACCGGATCCTATCGCAGCTTGAGGAGCAGGAACAGGATGTGTGGGCTTATGCACATACTTACCGTGACAGAAATATTCTGGTTCTCGGAAGAAGGATTTACGAGCAATATTCCAAAAGCCGGGTGATCGGATACACTCTGATTTCTATTGAAGAAAAAATCTTTTCCAAGACGGTACTGGAGCCTGTGGGACTGTCAGATTCTTCCAATATTATGTATATGAATCTGGATGGAACGGTGCTCTCTTCCTGGAACCGAAGTATCGCCCTGGGGGAGAAAACTAATGAGGAGCTTCTGAAAAAAATCCAGGAAAGGCTTCCAAAGAAAACCGATTTCTTTAGTATTCAGGAGGATGGAGAGGAACAGCTGGTGACCTATATTTTTAATAAAAATCTGAATCAGCTGTTTGTATATACCATGCCTTACCACTATATCAATTCAGAGGTTTATGCCATGCTGAAACAGATTCTTGTGGTGGTAGTGTTTCTGGTTTTACTATGCATCGTAATTGTAGCCATGGTATATCAGGGAATTATGTCTCCTATTAAAAGAATGCTGGAATTCTGCAGTGAGGTTTCCGAAGGAAATTTATCTGTGCGTATTCAGGACAAGCATAAGGATGAACTCTCCCGGCTTTCCGGCAGCATGGATCATATGGCAGATACCATCGAACATCTGATGGACCAGCAGAAGACTCAGGAAAAGAAAAAAAGAGAGCTGGAGCTGCAGATGCTTCAGTATCAGCTGAATCCTCATTTCCTTTTCAATACTCTGAACAGTCTTCGGTTTGTGGCTGCCATGCATAAGGATCAGATTGTAAGTGACGGAATCCAGGCGCTAAGCAGTCTTTTACAGAATACCCTTACCAATAAGAATGAATATATTACGATTCAGGAGGAACTGGAAAATCTGGAAAATTATTTTTCCATTCTTAGGATCCGATATGCAGGAAGCTTTGAATATTCTTTTCATGTAGAGGAGGATGAGCTGCTCTCCTGTCTGGTTCCAAAGCTTATTCTGCAGCCTCTGGCAGAAAACTCGGTGATGCACGGTTCGTCAGATAATGGCACGGTGATGGAGATTCAGATTACCTGCTGGCGGGAAGATGAGGATGTAATTATCGAACTGTCTGATGACGGTAAAGGCTTTGAGGTGACAGATGACGCCCTGGCACCTCACCCGGAGCGGAAAAGGATTGGCGTCGCCAATGTAAATGACCGGATCCAGCTGAATTTCGGACGAAAATACGGGCTGAAAATTAACAGCCAGCCGGGAAAAGGAACTACTTGTACCCTGACCCTGCCGGAGCTTTATGCGGACACGCTTTCATAAAATACACAACTAGAGCCTGTTTGAAAAATCATTCCCGCAATCTCCCACAAGTTGTAACGCACATCTTGCAGAAAGCCTTTTTCAAACACGCTCTAGTCAGAAAGGACGATACATGTACAGTATACTGATTGTGGATGATGAGCCTATTGTAAAAATTGCGCTTCGTTCCATCCTGCCCTGGGAGGAGCATGGCTTTTCTATTTGCGGAACGGCATCAAATGGACTTGAGGCACTGCCTTTGATCGAACAGCATCATCCGGATGTGATCATCACAGACCTGAAAATGCCTGGGATGGACGGGCTTGAGCTGATTCGGACTTTAAAGGAAAAGAATTGTCCGGGAGAAATTCTGGTACTTAGCAATTACGAGGATTTTGATTCTGTGCGAAGTGCACTGCTGCTTGGTGCGGCAGATTATCTGCTGAAAATTAAGATCCAGCCAGATACCCTTCTTGCCTGTCTGAATAAAACGGTAGAAAAATTAAAGGACAAAGTGCCCAGAAATTGGGAAACCGAAAAAAAGGATCAGGAAGAGGATATATCAAAGCTGCTGCTGGAATTTTTCCAGAAGGATGTAAAGCTTTCAGATTTTATGGGACAGCATGCTAAAACCAGACTTGCATTTATGGAAGACTCCTGCGCCGTCTGCTATGTAACCTTTGAGAAGTTTTTATCTAATGAAGCATTTTCCATCTCCGGGAGTCTTCTGCGGGATATGATCCTGGATGCGGTTCAGGGAGTGTTGCAGCCCTATATTCTGGTGCTGAACGATTATAGCGCACTGGTTGTTTTTTCCCAGACAGAGCTGTCCGACAGTGAAATTAAGGTGGAACAGCTGGTAAAAAAGCTATACAATCGTTTTACCATGTATCAGTCCTTTGCACCAGATATGCCCTATCAGGAGATGCTGGAAAATTACGAGGAAGCGCGAAGTGTGTTCCGGGAATTTTCCTCTAATGAGGGACACTATAAAACTGATGTAGCGAAAACCCTGGAGTATATGGAGGAAAATTACATGTACAGGCTGACCCTGTCTTCTATTTCTGCAAACGTAAATTTAAGCTCCAGTTATCTGTGCAGGATTTTTAAATCTGAGGTTGGCACAAGCATTACCAATTATCTGAATAATCTGCGGATACGCAAGGCCGCAACCCTGATCAAGGAAAATACCATGTCCATGAAAGAGATTTCTTCCATGGTAGGAATTGATGATCAGCTTTATTTCAGCAGGCTGTTTAAGAAATGCATGGGAATTTCGCCATCGGAATATGGAAAGAAGTATCATCAGTAGACAGATCATAACACCAATATACCATAATGAAAGGAATAAATATATGGAATTGTATTATAAAAATCCGGCAAAATGCTGGCTGGAGGGATTTGCACTGGGAAATGGACGAATGGGAGCGGTTATTCACGGAGCTTTGGATCATGAAGTGTTACAGTTAAATGAGGACACCTTATGGTCAGGCTCCCCTTACAGCGGACAGACCGGACTTTCCCCTGAAGTAGTGAATCAGGCCAGGGAGCTTGCAAGGGCAGGGAAATATGAAGAAGCAAAACTGGTTATGGAAAAGAAGCTGGAAGAAGCTGAGGATGTACAGGTTTATCTGCCCTTTGGGAATCTGCTTCTGGATTTTGTGGAGGATAATTATGATGCTGATGGAGGTACAGTTGCAGGTGCTTCGCCAGATTCAGATACAGCAGTGACAGATTATGAGAGACATTTGGATTTAGACCGGGCTGTGGCGTCTGAGTGCTATGTGAGAAATGGAGCTAAGTTTACACGTACCTGCTTTATCAGCGCACCGGCTCAGGGACTTGTGTATCAGATTAATAGCAGCCGTCCATTTTCTATTTTGGTCCACTGTGACGGAGCCTTTATCCGTGAGAAAGATTATAAGGAAAATCATTTCACGCTTACCGGAATCTGTCCGGGAAGAAGCGGACTGAAAGTTATCAAGGAAAATAAACCGAAAGAGTTCCTTTTCCCGGACGAACCAGAGCTTCAGGGTGTACACTTTATAGGAGAAGGGTGCGTAACTGCAGAAGGTGGAAGAGCTACTGGATCTGCTGATGGAATTCTATTGGAGCATGTAACTGGGGTGGAAATCCGTATGGCAATCCGTACCAGCTTCCGGGGATTTGACAAAGCATATACTGAGCAATATTCCGATGCCCAAATTCGTCATATGCTGGCTGCCGATTTAGAAAAACTTTCAAAACCATTTGAAGAGCTGCTGAACGAGCACGTAGAGGAATACAGGTCTTTTTATGGGAGAACTTCATTGAGACTGTGGGATGATGTACCGAAGATTTCTGCTGAAACTTCTCAGTATGATCTGCGGGAGCGTCTTGCCGCATTTCATGAGGGCGCATCTGACCCGGAGCTTTATGCAATCCTGTTTGCTTTCGGAAAATATTTGCTCATCTCATCTTCCAGACCAGGAACCCAGGCTGCCAATCTGCAGGGAATCTGGAGCAATGATATTATTCCACCATGGTTCAGTGATTTCACCGTAAATATTAATACCGAAATGAATTACTGGATGACAGGACCCCTGAATCTTGCCCAAATGCAGGAACCGCTGGTAAATCTTTGCAAAGCGCTGGTAAAAAACGGACAGACAACTGCCAGAGAACTGCTTAACTGTGAGGGAACTGCCTGCTTTCACAACACGGATATCTGGGGTAAAACCTCTCCTGCAACAGGAAAGGCGGTGTGGGCGTTCTGGCCATTTGGGGAGGCATGGCTCTGCCGTAATCTGTTCGACCAGTACTTATTTACAGAAGATAAAGAGTATTTGAAGGAAATTATGCCTATACTGGAGGAAAATGTGCGATTCTGTCTTGCTCAGCTTCAGGAAACAGATCAGGGACTTGCCATCTGTCCCGCTACCTCACCGGAAAATCTGTTTTATGAGGATTGTTCCGTGGCAGAATACAGTGAAAATACCCTGGCCATTGCAAGAAATCTGTTTCGGGATTATGTGAGAGGCTGTGAAGTGCTTGGCTTGCAGAATCAGATAATGTGTGATGTACTGGAAGCGCTGGAGCGCATGGTACCTACTGCTGTTGGAAGCAAGGGACAGATTCTGGAATGGAACCAGGAATTCCCAGAGCAGGATGTGCATCATCGCCATGTTTCTCATCTTTATGAGCTTCATCCTGGCTGCGGCATCACTCCACAGACACCTGAATTGTATAAAGCAGTGAGAAAAAGTCTTGAACTTCGAGGGGATGAGGGAACCGGATGGAGTCTGGCTTGGAAGGTTCTGATGTGGGCCCGTATGGAGGATGGCGCTCATGTGGAGAAAATTATGAAAAACCTGTTTTATGTAGTAGATCCAATGGAAGAAATGGGAATACGAAGAGGTGGCATCTATCCCAATTTATTTTGTGCCCACCCACCGTTCCAGATTGATGGAAATTTAGGTTACAGTGCTGCCGTTGCCGAGATCCTGGTTCAAAGCCAGGGAGAAGAGCTTGTCCTTCTCCCTGCGCTCCCACCCTCCTGGAGAAATGGGGAAGCCACGGGGTTCATTGCCCGCGGAAACATCCGCGTGGATCTTAAATGGGAGGGGAAGAATGTCACCTACACCTTAACTCCTGCTCATGACACCACTTTACGTCTCCGCGTCGGAAAAGGGGACGTGAGGGGCTATTCACTGCGTGGGGGCGTGGCATACGAAGGAAATGGGATGCTAAGCTGAGGAAGAACTTTGTGAGAGCAGACGGTTTTCCGCCCGTCTTATTCGCCTGTTTATTCGTTACTCTGGAAGGCGCCCTTCGTACATAATACTCAGTTCACCATACACCTGTGCCCAGTTCCGGATCGTACTGGTCCATCTCTTGGTAGCTTCAAATGTGGCAAGATACAGTGCCTTTAATAGAGCTGTATCGCTTGGAAATACGCTTCTCTGGCGATTCAGTTTCCGGTAGGTAGAATTCAGGGATTCAATGGTATTTGTAGTATAAATCACCGTCCTGACCGTCGTCGAAAATTTAAAAATTGGAGAAATTCTATACGTTGTTTTCTCATATTTGCAGATAACGCCAATCATCTAAACTAATTAAATATATTATAAGCAAGTGCATGTACCTGACATAAACCATGGATTGGCATGTAGCTTCTATACGAAAGCTTAATACCTATTTTTTATAGTTTTTTCAATCTAACTCATATATTTTTCCATATCAAGCTTCTTTTCTGATTTTGCAACAATTAGGGATGCTGTCACATCGCCCAGGCTGTTGCTCATTGCACGCATCATTCCAAGCAGGGAGTCCAGTCCCATGACCAGTCCGATTCCTGCAAGCGGAACATTCAACTGTGTCAGAAGTACAGACAGGCATACAAGCCCCGCTCCTGGAACTCCTGGCGCACCTACAGAAAGAACAAACACGGAGAAAAACATAGACAGCATCATTCCACCGTTGATATCAACACCGAAAACTCTTGCCAGTGCCATGCCAAATATCACCAGATATATACAGGTTCCGTCCATATTTACCGTTGCCCCCAGGGGAATAGACAGGGAATAGATTTTCTTTGATATACCAAGTTTATTCTCGCAGGCATCCATGTTCACAATGATCGCCGCATTACTGGAAGCCATGCCGAACACCTGAAGCATTGTGGGATTGTATTTTTTCAAAAAGGGAATCGGATTCAAACGGCCGATTACTCCAAGTAATATACAATATACAATGATCATCGCCACGATTCCTACTGCAAAAGTTCCCAGCATGGCCAGCATGGACAACAGCACATCCGGTCCTGTCTTTAATACAACCGATACAATGGAGCAAAAGGTTGCAACAGGTATGAAGCGTACCAGCATCACTGTAATCTTCAGGAACAGGTCATTGCATGCTTCGAATATATCCTTTAATAACCTGGAATGCTCCCCGATCTTCTCTAATGCAATTCCAATCAGAACTGCCAAAAAGATGAGCTGCATCATGTTGGAATCTAAAAACGGTTTTACAAAGTTTGCCGGAATGATTCCTACAATTGTATCCTTGATTGAAATACTTACATCCGAAACCGACACCGCAGCTGCATCTCCAGCCAGTTTTGCCGCAAGCTCTGGATTACCTGGCTTCAATAATTCAAACACACCTGTTGCCGTAAGAATTGCCAGAACCGTGGTAAGCAGGTAAAAGCCCATGATTTTTCCACCAATACGTCCGGCTTCTTTCAGATCTCCAAATTGGGAAATGCAGCATGCTATGGAGAAAAATACTACCGGGCCTACAATCATCTTCAAAGCATTCAGGAACATTGTGCTGATAGATGTAAAAATAGTATTGTTCAGTGCTTCGTTCACGCCTGAAGGTACAAACACTTTCATCAATACACCTATTACGATTGCAGCTATTAAAGCCAGCATTGTATGTAATACCATGGCATGGGGATTTTTCTGTACTGTAATTTCTACCAGGTTCATGTTGTTCTTGTTTTTATAGCGCAGTCTTTCTTCATTCGCCTTGAGAAGGACATCCCGGATTATTTTTTCTTCTTTTTCCTGTGCGCTCTGAAGATCATCATTTTCCTGGTCCAGTACTTCTTCTATGGTATGACCATAAATAAACTGGAATTTCTCACCACGGAGTGACAGATTCACATATACCCTGCCAAACCTTTTATTCAAAATAATGCAGATATTTTCATCAGGGTCTTTGGCATGCTCCCTTAATTTCACCAATACTTCCTCTACTAAAAGCATTGTCTTTATGGTCTGCTTTTTCTCTATGCCAAACTCTTCCAGACCTTCTTTGATAAACTCTATTCCCGCTTTTGTATGCTTCTGCTCTACCAGCAATCTTTTGCTCATAGTTCTATTAATCCCTCCTAACCCTAAAATCTTTTATTTACAGTTTTTGATTCCACTTGACGTCATATAAGTTCCTACCAATACCGATATAACTGCAATAATACCGGAAATCAAATCGGTGCGTGAAGTTCTCCCATTTCTGATAAAATCGTCCGGACCTGTTCAGCATCATGAACAGAGATCATTAAATCAATATCATGAAATTCTGAAATAATCCCTTTAAAGTACAGCAGCATAGATGCGCCTAAAGCCCACTCTATATTTGCCTCATTAAATCGATGTGCAATTTTCTGTAGTAATTCAATTTTCTTCTGTATTTCAGGCATAATATCTCCCACTTATATATTTATCTGGATAAAACATGTTTGTTACTGATTCCTACAGACCACTCTGCAAGGACTGCCTACAGCAATCACATTGTCGGGAATATTTTTTGTTACAACACTGCCGGCTCCAATCACAACATTATTCCCGATGGTAACGCCCGGTAAAATAATAGCTCCGCCACCAATCCATACATTATTTCCAATGATAACTGGTGCTGTTTGTGTTTTACAAAATTCAAATGATCCGTCTTCTTTAGGTATCCCGAAGCGATCTATGGCATTTGTCGGATGAAATGCCGTATAAATCTGTACATTTGGTGCAATTAAGGCGTTATCCCCGATACGAATTACATTGTCATCAAGAAAAGTACAATTCATATTTACTTCACAGTTATTTCCGAAATAAATATTGTTACCATAGTCAACGTAAAAAGGAGCCGTTATCCATAAGTTTTTGCCTTTTCCGCCAAGAAGTTCATTCAGAATTCGTTCTTTTTCATCTGCATCCGCAGAATTCATCTGATTATAATCTCTTACCAGATCTTTTGCCTTATGCCATTGTGTCAGCAGTTCCGCATCTCCACAATCGTACAGTTCTCCTGCCAGCATTTTTTCTCTTTCAGTCATAGGTACCTCCATCTGATATCCAAACCACATTGTTTTTTTATAATATGTATTCCATTTGTCTTTCTTTTGTTCGCATTCCCATTTTCTCATAAAACTTTTCTGCTGAAGTATTTCCTGTCCATACATTCAATGTCACTTCATAGCAGCCCAGTTGCTTTGCTTCGTTTTTTACATATTCAAACAGGCTTTCACCAATATGCTGCCCTCGTGCTTCCTGATCAATACACAGATCATCAATAAAAAGAGATTTAAATGGAACCATATTGTTTGAAAAAGGCTGCTCCCGTAATTGACAAAATGCATACCCTACGCAAACATCAGCCTCATTTACTGCAACATATATTGGTGTTTCTTTATTCTTCAAAATCTCTCTCAATTCGTCTATGGTATATTTTGTTGTACCCGGAATAAAAATATCAGGTCTTATATCTGCATGAATTTGCAGCACCTGTTTTAATAACTCTAGAATTCTCGGAATGTCTTTTTCTTTTGCGTCTCTGATCATCATTTTCGCTCTCCTTTTAACAGATTGATTTATCCGCATTTTCCCTCGCCAATCACAATATTTCTATTTCCAAAATAAGGAGATACCATCAACAATGTTTTATCTGGCATCCTCTTACAAACTCAACTGCATTTTTAATATCTTCATCATCTGGATGCCCTTTTGCAATTCCACCAACCAGTTTAAATGGACCAAATGTGTCATAACCCTTGCATCCGAATTTTCCGATCACCTTAGAATGCTTCTTACTCAAAATCTGCTCTATGGATTTATAGTTCGCATTTCCACCATAAGTACAAATCAGAAATACCTTTTTGTTGTCTGGTAAGTTTTTCTCCGCAAATCCCAATAATGATTGATGAAATTTCGAAAAATAGATTCCCGATGCAAAACCAATCATATCATAGCTGCTCAGATCTGCATTTGGCTACTTTACAGCATCAATTAAACTGAACTGACACTCGTCTGCTATGCGCTTTACTAATTTTTCTGTATTTCCATGATGCACAGATGCATATACGATTGCTTTTCTCATTTGTTTTCCTTTCTGATAAAGTAAAGCGGACATTCCAGGTCCGCTTTGCTACTTGCTCATGAACGCAGTCGCTTCGTGACCTGTGTTCAAATTATCGAAGCTCCTATGTGTATGATGTCTTTATATTATCATATATAGCTTAACTATTCTATATTCTTCGGATCAAAATAACCTGTTTTTGCAGACATTTGAGTATGCAAATCAGAAAAAGATCCCTTTGCAAAGCGAATGGCTAAAACGCCTCCACTTTACTGGGATCTTTTCATGCATACAATATCAATGTACCTTGACGGTTAATCAGATTTTCCTGTCAAGCGGACATTCCAGGTCCGCTTCGCTACTTGATTCGGTTAAATACCATATTCACCAACTATGCCATCAATATCCGGCATTGGATCATCCGACAGCTGGCAGCTGTCCTTCTGTACCTGGGATTTATTTACAATTATATATGCACTGGCAAACTTCTGAGTCACAAGCTGCAGCTGTTCATCAGTAGTATCCTCTGGCACCATGATAGTAACTGTGCTGTTCTGTAAGTTCACCCAGTCTGCTTCCATTACATCTGGATCAATCCCTTCCAGACAAATTGTTTCGATTCCTGTCAGCATTGCAAATGCTGTCATATTAAGATTCTCAACTCCGCTGCGAATGTGTATTTCCTTCAAATCTTCACATCCGATAAATGCACAACTGTCAATATTCTTCGCATTCACACAGAACTGCTCCAAACCTGTAGCTCCAAAACACTGTACCCCGATTCTGTTTACCTTTCCCTTCCACCATACGGTCTTCAAATTCTTACAGTAATTAAACAGGTAATTATCCATCTCTCCAACCCCATTCACAAAAATCACTGTTTTCAATCCCTTACATTCCTCAAATAAACCTTTATTCGTATTTTCCAGAGGTGCATAACAAATCACAGTTTCCAGATCATGGCAGTGGGTAAAAGCACTGTCCTCTATAGACTTCAATGTCTCCGGCAGAATCAGACAGCGCATTGGCAGCCACTCGCCTTCTTTCTGATTGGTTGCCATATCCGAATGCACATAATCTCTTGCACATTCAAAAGCATTATAAGAAATATTTTCTACCGGCACACCACCAATCGTACGCGGTATAATAACATCCACAGATGTTCCGATATACGCAGTAATCGTTCTGCTTGCTTCATCAAACTCAAACTCTTCTTCCGGTAATGCTTCATAAGGCATCTCTGTCAGGCACTCCACGGCTTCTTCCGGAACAGTTTCTTCTGCCCTTACCGGTACCGCAATTCCTGCCAGTATTGCGATTGCAATCACCACAGTCAATATCCTTTTCTTCATTCTGCTGCCCCCTTTCCACAATCAATATTATGCAATCTTTACATTATCAGAATATAGTAAAAGAATTTCATTGTCACTATCATTACAGCCAGTAAAATTATGTTTAATCCAATAATTTTCCTTTACGATATGATCTGACCCAAAAGAATAGGTACACTGAAATTTACAGGACGAAGCAAAATTGCGGAAATAAGAAGCGTTTCTCGATTTCATTTCTGATTTCGAAAAACGCTATTTAAATGGCGGGTTCTGAGGGTACCTTGCCAGCATTTCTTACCGCAATCGTAATATCTTCCATCAGCGTTCCACTGTTTTGTGCCTAAACTGCATACAATGTAACATCTTTATCCTGAATCGGATATGAACTACCTGGCATATAAATTATTTGTGCGTAAGCATCTTCATTGGTGGCAGGATCAATTACATTGGTATTTCGTGTTTCTGCCCAGCCCAGCAATATATGATTTGCTCGATTCATACTTGTCCCATCCGGTAGCCTGATTGCTTTGGCATCATAACTTCGTATCGGAGCAGGGCATATTCCCTCCCCACCGTTAAGATCAAAACAAATCGTTCTTCCGAAAGGTATGATTTCCTCTTCTTTATAGCTGGAAACAATGTATTCCTTATACGGATCCTCCATTGTTATAAGCGCAGCCATTGTTTCATTCTGAAGAGCAATCACTTCTTTTTCCGTCATAGAAGTCCTGAAATCATCCACATTGATAAAAGAAAAGCCTGTTTCATTTCCGTTTTCTATCACAAAGTAAAGTTCTTTTCCAATATAATTTTCCAGTTGATCATAGATTCGAATAAGTGAAAGTCCTGCGTCAGGATCCTTTGGCATCTATTTTTTTAAATTTGGTTCTAAAGAAATACGGAGAATTACCTCCAACCTATCAGGTTGTTGGTTTTGACGATTCACCGATTGCGTCAGAATACCTTATACCATTCAGCACGATACATCAGCAAATCGATGTTCTTACTAAAGAAGCCATGGATATCCTCGTCATGCAGATGAAAAACCGTAAAAAGCGTCGCCCAGCTATTATGGAGACCCCCATTCACAAAACAGTACTACCCACTCTAATTAAACGTGAGACAACCATTTTTTAGTTTTTATCCAAAAGTCCCGGAATCCACATTACTGACATTCCGGGACTTTTAACACGACAGCTGTTGACTGCCGGAAATGGTTAATTTGCTTCGTTTTTTACATATTTAAACTATTATTTGCGAATATCTACAAGTCCATTTTTTAGTATATTTTCAGAAAACTCATACGAGGCTCCATCACCGGTTACATTAAGATACAGATTTTCCAGGTCATTTTCATTTACGATCCAGGCCATGTTCAGCTGCACGCTTTCATCTGGCTTTATAGAGGAAATGTAGTTTCCGCCATTGCCATAATTTTCAGAGACATTATAATAAACCATTTCTCCGGTCTTTGCCATGCCATCCCAGGTGATGCGGTCATAGCCATCGCCGGACTGTTCCGTTGGAACGTAAATCTGTACTCTTCCATTTTCCTTTGTCATGGTTAGCAAAGCACCAAGATAAAGCATATGGTCGATTTCCTCATCTGAATTGTTTGTATAGGTCACTGTGGCATAAACCAGTTTCTGGTTCACAGCTTCTGACTTCACAATCTCATCCAGGGAATTGATTCCATCACCAGATTTTACATAATTCAATGTATTTGCAGACAGTTTTCCATCAGCCCCAATTGCTTCTGTCCATTCCTCCGGTATTTTGTCAGGCTCAAGAAGCTGAAGGTCATCTGCGATCTGGATGGAATCCACCTTTGCAGAAATGGTTTTCGTCAGATACTCACCATTTGTGTCTTCCCCAGTCGCATTCAGATCAAAGGTGTCACCGATCTGGTAAACAGGCAGCTCCTTCTCATTTACAGAAGTGATTATTTCATCATCATCATTTTCTATCTTTTCAGCTATCATGTCTTCACTCCAGGTAGGCATCCCGGCAGTTTTTACCATAGTTGTGTTTCCCGTAATCACCAGATTCTCAGCCACCTTTATGGCATCCTCTTTTGATACGTCATCTCCTATGTAGATCATAATCACACGGTATAAATCCGGGCAGACAAGGTAAATTCTCTGGTTAAAAGTTCCACTTTTGGCGATGCTATTATACTTTAGGTATACTCCCTGATATTCTCCAAATGTACGCTCCTCGCTATCAATAACATTCTGATCCTGCACAACCTGTCCCAGATCATTTTTATCCAACAGAACAGATGCAAAGCTAAACCCGCCGGTCTGTTCATGTTCCGGATACTGAAGATGATACTCGTCATTCCAGCTCATGCCTTTTGGAATGTATCTGGCAAACAGATTTACCTCTGGAACCTCATCTGGAAGCATGGTTTCCTTTGCCATGCTATCGGCATCAATTTTAACCGCTACACCATAAGCGCCCTGCTTCTCCAGAAACCAGTGATACAGATTTACACCTGCATATGCTGCTGTGGAAACTGCCAGCGTACAAGCAGCTGCTACAGCTGCGATTTTGGGAATCGTCCATGTTTTTCTTCTTTGAAGATTCATCACCTTTGTATCCTGTATCTGCTTTGCAACCTCATTTTGAATCATTTTATGGATAAAATCCGGTGTTTCGGGAATATCGCTTTTCATATCTTCTAATCTCATACCAGCACCTCCTGCAATTCCTGCCTTAATTTTCCCCTTGCCCTTGCAAGTCTCTTCTGAACAGCACCTTCCGATATTTCAAGGATCTGGGCGATTTCTCTTACGCTGAAATCTTCTATGTAATACAAAATAACGGGCAAACGCAGCTCCTCTTTTAAGGAATTTACAGCGGCATACAATTCGCTGTAATCCTTTGACTTTTCTGATTCCATTTCCAGTCTGTCCTCCAGATCTTCAAACGAAATAAACTTACTGGACTTACGTACGAGGTTGTAACATTCGTTGATCAAAATTCGGATCAACCAGGTACGGGCATATTTATCGTTTTTTAATGTGTCTATTTTGGAAAAAGCTTTTACAATTGTCTCCTGGATAGCATCTGCACAGTCCTGGTCACTGAATAAGATTGTTTTTGCAGTTGAGTATAATTGTCTTTCCGAATCCAGGATCAGATTTCCCAGTTGTTCTTTTGTCATTTAAATACCACCTCTTTTTCATGCCGGCCAGCTTTTTCTTTACATCTATTAGACGCATAGAAAACAAAAATATCCCCCAATAATTCATTTTCGCATAAATAATTATGATAAGCTGACTATGCAAATGCTAAACTAACAGTCCAAAAAAAACTAAACTAATTGTACTCTTGATACCTTCCTTATTTGCAAATTTGCAGTAAAATATAGATATAAAGAAAAAGGGAGGTACCAAAGATGAAATTATCACTTTCTGCAAATATAAGCAAGTTGCGAAAAGAACACGCTATGACACAGGAGCAGTTAGCGGAAGCTTTAGGCGTTACCTTTGCATCTGTCTCAAAATGGGAACGGGGTGTGGCGACGCCGGAATTAAACCTGATTGCGGAGATGGCAGATCTGTTTGAGGTGTCTATCGATGCGCTTATCGGATACCAGTTTAGAAACAATAACAGAGAAACTGTAATTACAAGGCTGAAGCAGTATTCTCACGACAGAGATACTGAGGATGTTTTTTCTGATGTTGAAAAGGCATTACAGTGTTATCCGAATTGTTTTGATGTTGTTTATTACAGTGCCAGAATCTACCGTTTAAGAGGACTGACGCAAAAGAATGCTGCTTATTCAAAAAAGGCGCTTTCCCTTTGTGAACGTGCATGTATACTGATCGGACAAAACAAAGATCCGGAGATAAGTGATGTTTCTGTTCGCAGGGAAATGGCTGAAATCCATTTTGCGCTTGGGGAATATGACAAAGGAATTGCATTATTGAAAGAGAACAATCCATGTCGGCTGAATCACTCTTCGATTGGAATGGTGCTTGCGTCCTCTTGCAATGATCCGGAGGGAGCACTTCCCTTTTTATCGAGGGCATTATTAGATTTAACTGTGACGCACTTTGAAATTGTGGTGGGATATATGAATGTTTTCTGTAAGACAAAAGATTATGCAAATGCTCTAGCTCTTGTGGATTGGGCTCTTGCCTTTTATCCCGGGCTAAAAGATCCCGAAAAACAGGGATATATGGACAAAAGCGAAGCATTTCTTTGGGCACTGCGAGCGGATGTTCTGCTGTCGCTGTGTAAAAAAGAAGAAGCAATCAACAGCCTTCGGCGAGCAAAGGATGTTGCATTGCACTTCGACGAATCACCAAATTACGATGTTTCAAGTATCCGATTTGTTTTCTGTAAGACTCCTGCAAGCGCTTTTGATGATTTTGGTGATACTGCCATGATTGGGGTTGATGAATTTATCAAAAGCCAGGAAAAAAGCGAGCTGAGCAATTTATGGAAGTGTGTCAGGGATGAATAACAATTACAAAGCCAAATGAAAAACTATACTGTGCAGTTTTATAAAAAGGGGGGCATGCTTTACGATTTTGCAATATACAACACACCTAATGTGCCAGGTCCACAATGACTTGATATAACACCACCTGCCCTGGTTTCCAATATCTCATCAAAAACGCCAAGCTCTTCCAGATAAGCCCGCACTTTCTCTACAGTTTCCTGTTTACAGCCAGAATGTGTTATGAATACACGTTCTGGTCTCGCATTTTTTAAATCTTTTTCCATATCTTTAACATAGTCCATGATAACAGAATTAATTTTCCCCCGGTATTTCTTAGAAGCATTCATGGCGCCATTTTCTACTACAATCCTGGGATGCAGTTTTAAAATACCTCCGGCCATAGCCGCTACTGCATTGCAGCGTCCACCGCGGTATAAATAGGTGAGGGTATCAACCACAAAGCTTGCTCGCACATTTGGCTTTAGCCTCTCTATCTCAGAAACAATCTGGGAAGCTGTCCGGTTATTCTTTGCCATAATTGCAGCCTCTATTACAAGAAGACCGATACCTGTAGAAAGATTTGCAGAATCGATTACCTTTATCCTGTCAGAAGCCCCCAGCTCTTCAGCAGCAAGGCGCATCACATTTCCAGAGGTGGACATACCTGCTGAAATAGAAAAGCAGACAATTTCCCTTCCAGCCTCTGCATATGGGCGGAAAAGTTCCATGGCATCTGCCAGGGCAGGAGCAGAAGTTTTAGGCGTTGTCTTATTTGCGTCAGACCAGGTATAAATCTGATCCGGGGTAATGTTTTTTCCATCCTCATATTCCTTATCACCCAGAAGAATATGAAGCGGAAGAATGTCAATATCATATTTTCTCAATAATTCCTGCGAAAGGTCGCAGGTACTGTCTGAAATAATTTTTACCATATTTTTTCTCTCCTTAATAATCCCGATTCATTTTCTATCAGATTCCCGGCCTACAAGAGCCAGAAATTTTTTATCAGACTGTATTCCCTGTGTCAGAAATCTTCCATCTCTGAATAGTGCATACGTTGTCACCGGTGCAGGAACGTTCTGTGCGGCTTCTCTGCTTGTAACATGAATTACCCTGAAAGAAATATTGTGTTCTTTTGCCACTTCCGCCACACGGGGCACCCAGTAACAGGTAAAGGGACATTGATCTGTATAGTAAAGAACAAATCCTTCCTCTTCTACTTTCGGGTGTCTTGCACATTCTTTGAATTTTGGCGGCTCAGTATCTGTGTCAAATGGTAAATACATAAGAGTGATTCCGCAGTCCGAAGTATCTGCAACAGAAAATCCCTTAAATTTTAAATACTTCGGGTCTGCCAGAAATTCTTTCTTTCGCCCTTCTGAAGACAGAATACAGATTCCCTTTTTCCCTTGTTCTTTTGCATCACGAATGCATTCATTCAGCAAATCATTGGAATAGCCGTGTCCCTTCATGGAACCGGAAACCCATAAGCAGTTAATATATATATATCCGTCTGCATCAATGGGCACCCATGCATTTTCTGCAGGAATATATTCAATAAAACACTTTCCGCGCTCTGCACTCCGATAAAAAACCAGTCCTTCTTCAAAACGCTGTTTTAACCACTCTTTTTTTACGATACTGTTTTTTCCTGACATAGCACAGCAGATATGTTCCTTGTCAATGTTTTCTTTTGTAATTCTAATATAATGCATAATATCACCTTTCCCAGATATCATGATTGCTTAAATAACCTTGATCTGACACGCTTTCATGGCTTCCAGAGCCAGTTCATGACTCTCTGGCGTTACTCCTGCGCAACAGAGCGAATCTACAATGATTGGCACTTCCGGCAAAAATGGCTTCCAAAGGTAGGTTTATCAATGGGACCAGATTCCAGAAGCTCTGCAATCTCCTCCCTGATTTCCCAACCATAGGTACCGCGGATGCAATGCTCTACAGGAAGCCATATGAAATACGGCATGTTTTCTAAAAAGCCTATTTAAGCTAACTATACCACGTTATTGAGATTTCGTATACTGCAATAGGCTGATTTCAGCGTATATATTTTTGAAATTTTATATTTTCTATTGCATAAAAATAAGCCATTCAGTCAGAATTGCATCCAACCAAATGGCTACTTATATCAGTTTTCTCCTGCCATTTTTTTTGACATACCCAAATAAAACACAGCGCAAAATACCAGAGCAAACACAACACCAAATACATTCTGAATCACCCTGAGACTGACTGCACCCTTTAATCCATAACTCTCTGCAGCGATAGCCAAAGCGCCAAATGTATTAAATACAGCCTGCCAGCCATATTTTGCAGAAAATCCCACACCGATTCCACCAAGGATTCCTATGTATGCATAGATGGATGACGGAAGCAGGAAATACAATGCTGTAAAACAAAGAACTCCTGCAATATTTCCCACAATTCTTTTCTTCACTCTGTACTGCATGTCTTCCATAAACGGTAAGATCGCTGACATAGCTGCAATACCTGCCCACATTGCACGTGGCATTTTAAAAAGCTCTGCAATACAAAGTACAGCCGGTACACACAGGATCTGGCATAACTGCCATTTTGTCCTGGAAGAAGAGAGATCAAATTCCTGCAGTACATCCTGTATCTTTCTTTTATAAACCCGGTTTCTGTGATTCCGATAAAATACCAGACAGGTAAGTACAGCTCCTGCTGCCATTCCCACCAGTCTCATCTCATAGCTTTTCCCTGTTACGTCATATCCATACAGCAACAGATATCCAAGAACGAGTGTGGACTGATTAAACATAAATGGATTATGACAGCCGAACAGAATCAGCACTGCCAATGCAGCAATATTTAACAGCATTCCCGGTACCGGGGAAAGCTGATTTGCCAGATGTGGACACACAGTCATAACTGCGAAAAACAAAGCCAGAAGTATGGTAGACTGTCCGGTATGGATTCCGAGATCGGCATTTCGAAATACCATAAGACATAATAAGACAACGACACCTACAATACTGTTCTCATTTCCAAGCAGAATGCTGAAAATAGTAACAAATAAAAAACAAAACGCCATTGTGACCGCTACCTTCGCCATATATACAAACAGATGATAGATTTTTTCTTTTGCGGTCTCACTTTTTTTCAGCAGGTCTTTTGAACCTGCCTGATTCAACTGAAGTTCCTGATAAAATGTCATATAGCACCTCCCGTTTTTATGCAAATAGGCATTTTATCACAAACAGGAAGGTAATTCAAGAATGATTTTTAAGGAAATAATTACCTGGCCAGACTATTGCTTTCAATTCTGATCATACGATATCCGATTCCAATATGCGTCTGGATATATTGCACACCATTTTTTTCTGGTTCCAGTTTTTTTCGAAGTGTTGCCATAAAAACGCGGAGGGAAGCAATATCATTTTCAGAACACTGTCCCCAGATCTGCTGGGTAATAAATGTATGTGTCAATACTTTTCCCACATTACGGGATAAAAGGCAGAGCAGCTTATACTCAATAGGAGTCAGATGTAATTCTTCACCCTTCAGATATGCACAGCCAGCCGAATAATCGATCTCTAATTCACCATTTTTAAAAACAGAGGTTTCCTGCTGTTCTCCGGTCTGCGTTATTGCAAGTCTCCTTTGCGTAACACGAATACGCGCAAGCAATTCCTCCACGGAAAACGGTTTTGTAATATAATCATCTGCACCAGCGTCCAGTGCTTCAATTTTATCTGTATCCTCACTTCTGGCACTGATCACAATAATCGGCATGTTCGACCAGGTACGGATTTTCTTTATTACCTCTACCCCTTCCATATCTGGAAGCCCGAGATCAAGAAGAACAATATCCGGATGATGAGAGGAAGCTTCCAGAATGGCCGAAGAACCATTCTCTGCTGCCAGATATTTATAGTCATGTGTTTTTAGCGTCGTAATGATCAGATTTCTTATAGGTCTGTCATCCTCAACCACCAGAATTAATGTTTTATTCATTCAATGTCACCTCACTTAAAGGTAAAGTAAAAGTAAAATTACATCCATGGGGATCATGGTCCGTCAGAATCAGGGTTCCGTCATGGGCTTCTATAATAGAGTGACAAAGCGCCAGTCCTAGACCCAGACTTCGATGACTATCCGCAACTGTCGTTTTTCCCGTATAAAACATCTGAAAAATATACGGCTTCATTTCTTCCGGAATCCCAGGTCCATTATCCTCCACGCTTATCTGCGCTTTTCCATCTGTTTTAGTTCCCCGGATGCTGATTACAGTACCTGGCGGCGTATATTTTATGGCATTGTCAATTAAATTTACCAGAACCTGTATAATAAGGCGGACATCCATACGTGCAAGAACAAGTTCTTCACAGTCAGTTACGATTTTATAATCGTCATGCTTCCGGCTGATATGCCGCAGAGCCTCTGCGATCACCTCATCAAGCAGCTGATCTGTAAATTTGAATTTCAGTCTTCCATCATTTAGCCTGGTAATGGAAAGCAGATTCTCCACAACTCCGATCAGCCATTCAGAATCATCATAAATGTCCGTATAGATCTGATGCTTTGTAGCTTCATCCAGCCGTTCACTGTTGCTAAGAAGCATGTCTGCATTGCCTGAAATGGAGCAAAGGGGAGTTCGAAGATCATGGGAAATTGCCCGAAGAAGATCTGCCCGCAGCTGTTCGTTTTTGGCTATCACTGCATTTTTCTCTTTTTCCATGGCATTTTGTGCGTTTTCCATTGCAAGTGCACATTCATTTATCACGGACAGCAGGATACTGTATTCAAAAGAGTCCAGTGTTTCTTTCTGCAGCGGTATTCCTATTACTCCATAAACATTGTTCCCGCTCCGGATTGCCAGATATAAGCATTTGGCCTGTGGAAAATGATGTGTGGATGCACCGGCACGCTGTCTGTTTTCATAGGCCCATCTGGCTATCTTCAGTTCTTCAGGTGTTAAAAAATCTTCCGCGTCCTCTTTTTCCTCTCCAGAGAAAAGCTTCCCTTCTGATAATGCTCCATTTTCTACTACATATGCTGTAATATTACGATTCAGCAGGCGAAGGAGCTGTGTACAGGTAACATCAAGAATCTCTATCTCTCCTTTTGCTTTCTGCAGCAAACGGTCTGTATCAAACAAAATCTGTGTACGAAAAGCAAGCTGTGCAGAAAGCTTTGCATGTGTTTTCAGCTTTGCCGCAAGTGCCCCTGTAAGTACGGATGAAATTAGCATTATGAGAAAGGTCACCGGATAACCCACTGCATAGGTCTGAAAAGACATCCTTGGTTCTGTCAGAAAAAAGCAAAATAAAAAGACACTTAAGAAAGAACCGGCTACACTGCATAGATAACCATCTGTCACAATGGAAGTAAGCAAAACCCCCAGAATGTATATGGTTACAATATTCGTGTCCGTGAAATCCAGCTTCTGAAACAGCAGACCAATCAAAGTACATACTGCAAATATAAAAACTGTCAGAAAATAATCCTTTGCAGACGGTTTTTCCATATACCATGTAAATGACCGTTTCTGGTAGTTTCCTGTTTTGACCGTATCCGGAATAATATGGATATCAATATCCGGTTCGTCTGTTTTTTTATTATCCTCTTCAATTCCCAGACTCATCCTGCCAGTCCCCTTTTTCTGCCTTTTTTGCAATTATATCATGCGACTGTATTATGGTCAAAATTCTTTTTTTCATACCCGGACTGTCCATCAAAAATTATAATTTCAGCTTCCTTATATTCAATTTTACACTCATGAATCTCTCTTAACAATTCTTCATCTGAAAGAGTATTCAAAAACAATGTCTTCGATGACTGCTGTTTTTCTTCCATATTTTCCTGAATTTCGCCCCAAAACTGATCTGCTTTATTTGCAATATAAAATCCAAGTCCAAACATACAAAATACAGTAATCGCCAATATTCCTTCTGCCATTGTCTTCACCTCTATAGCAGCCTCTTCATAACAAATGACTATATTATATTCGGAAACATTTCTGAAGGGCTCTGTATTCCCCTAATACCAGTAATTTATGATTCTCTTCAAAATACGTATCCGGTGAAATTGCAATACCAAATTCTCCTTCATTTTTTACTGCCAGAATATTAATATTGTAGCGTTTTCTGATATCCAGTTCTCCTACTGTTTTTCCAACCCATTCTTCCGGCACTTCCACTTCAAAAATCGCATGGGATGCATCCACCTCCATATAGTCGAGGATGTGATCATCTGTGTAACGGATCGAGGCCCACTTTGCAACCTGCTTTTCCGGGTAAACCACTTTATCCGCACCATTACGCAAAAGGAATTTTTCCTGAACATCACGCTCAGCCCTGGATATCACCAGTTTCGCTCCCAGTTCTTTCAGAAGGGAAGTTGTTTCAAGAGAATTCTGAAAGCTTCCTCCAATGGTTACAAAACAGATATCGTAATTTCCTATTCCAAGGGAACGTAAAAATTCAGCATTGGTACTGTCACCAATCTGCGCATTGGTCACAAATGGTAATGCTTTATCTACTCTCTCCTCATTCCAGTCAACTGCCATAATTTCATGTCCCAGCTGATTCAGCTGCTTAGCAATATGTCTTCCAAATCTTCCAAGTCCAATAAGCAATACATTTTTCATAATTATATTTTCTCCTTCTTATCCAACTGTTATTTTCTCCAGAGGCAGTTTTGCATTTCCCCTGTTTCTTCTTGAAAGCACCGCATAAATCAGAGTCAGACCACCTACACGCCCCAGATACATCAGTATAATCAGCACAATTTGCGAAAACATATGAAGCTTCGGTGTAATTCCCAGTGTGAGTCCTACTGTTCCCACAGCTGAAGCAGCTTCATACAGGCAGTCTAAAAGAGGAAGCTCTTCATATACACTGATTGCAAGTCCGCCGCAAAAAAATAACGTAAAATAAAGCATGGCTATTGTCGCCGCATTTTTTATCACATGGTATTCCAGCCTCCTGCCAAAAGCCCCTGCATTTTCCTGGCTTCGGAATGTGGCAATTGCATTTAACAAAAGAACTGTAAACGTTGTGGTTTTCATTCCACCAGCTGTAGAACCAGGTGAACCGCCAATCAGCATTAACAATATCATAACAGCTTTTGAGGCTTCACTCATCTTTGAAATATCAATCGTGTTAAATCCGGCAGTTCTTGTAGTTACCGATTGGAACGCCGCAGCTAATAAGCGATTCCCTGCGGATAGATTTTTCAAATCACAGGTGAAGAAAAAAATGATCGGAATTAAAATCAAGCATGCAGTAGTCACAAGGATAATCTTGCTTTGCATGCGATAACGTTTAAACTTCATTTTGTTGGTATAAATATCGTCCCAGGTGAGAAAACCGATTCCCCCTATGATGATCAGAAGCATAATCACTACATTTACAAGAACATTTGCAGAATACCCGGTCAGAGAGGGAAAAGGATTTGCAGATGTTCCCAGAATATCAAATCCTGCATTACAAAAAGCGGAAATAGAATGAAAGACTGACAGCCAGATTCCCTTTCCCTTGTAATCCCATAAAAAAACCGGCAGCAGTAACACTGCCCCTGCAGCTTCAATCAAAAATGTCCCCTTTAAAATAAACCTTGTCAATCTGACGATTCCGCCAACCTTAGGCGCGGAAATCGCATCCTGCATGGTACTTCTCTGCATAAGGGATATTTTTTTACCGGAAAGAAGGGAAACAGATGCAGCCACCGTTACCACTCCCAGACCGCCTATTTGTATGAGTATAAGAATAATCGTCTGTCCTGCCAGAGACCAGTAGCTTCCGGTATCCTTTACTACAAGCCCGGTTACACATACCGCCGAAGTGGCTGTAAAAAGAGCCTCATGAAACGGAGTTGGTATTCTATCTACAGATGAAAAGGGAAGCATTAAAAGAATGCTTCCCAAAAGGATCACTCCTGCAAATCCCAGAATTATTAGCTGAAAAGATGTCAGATGTTTTTTCTTATATGATTTTTCCGGCATAAATGATCAAAACTCCTTACGAATGATTACTTTTTTGTTGCACCCATTATATATAATTGCCTTTAAAGATGGTATAAGAGTATCTGATTCTGTATTAAGATTGTATAAAGATGTGTTTCCGCCATATTCAGCCTGAATTCGGTTGCCGTAGCAAAAAAATAAGCCATTCAGTCAGAAACATATCCAACCAAATGGCTTTTATTCTTATCTTCTATCCAGGATTTTATCAAATCGTCTGAAGAAAGTTGAAGTTGTAATGATTGCTGCCAGTATATCGCTGATTGGTTCAGCCAGAAAAACGGCAAATACCTTATTCTGAATGAAAAGCGGCAGAATAAAGATCAGCGGAATCAACAGGATCAGTTTTCTTAAGCATGCAAGCAGCAGACTGACCTTCGCCTGTCCCAGTGCCATAAAGCTCTGCTGACAGGAAACCTGAAATCCCAGTGAAAAAATACCTGCCATATAGATTCTCAGTGCCCATGCGGTATACGTGATCAGATCCGTATCATTAGAGAAAATACCTGCAAAGAGCCTGGGAAACAGAAGCATGATCAGCCAGAAGCAGCCGGTAAAAACCGTGCAGACTGTAAACTGCGTAAAAAATGCTTTTTTAACACGCTCTTTATTGCCGGCACCGAAATTATAACTCATGATCGGCTGTCCGCCCTGGCATATTCCCTGCAGCGGTAAGGTTGCAAGCTGGCTGACACTTGTGATAATAGTCATGGCTCCAACCGCAAGATCTCCGCCATATCTTGAAAGGCTGGAGGTGAAACTGATGGACAGAATACTTTCTGTGGACAACATGACAAAAGTGGATATTCCAAGCCCCAGGCATGGTAAAATAATATTTTTTTGTAATTTGAAATTCTCTTTCCTGAGATGGAGAATGGTCTTTTTTCCTGACAGGAAACGAAGAATCCAGATAGCACCAACAGCCTGACTCAAAACAGTAGCAATTGCAGCACCGCTTACGCCCAGGTCAAATACAAAAATAAAAACAGGATCCAGAATAATGTTGATCACCGCACCGATCACAGTAGTCATCATACTGATCTTTGCAAATCCCTGTGTGGTGATAAAAGGATTCATTCCCATTACGATCAGGACAAAAATACTTCCCAGTATATAAATTCTTGCGTATGACACTCCATAAGGAAGGGTCTTATCACTGGCACCAAACATTGTCAGAAGCTGTGGAGCGAAAGCGAAAAAAATCACCGTAAGGGCCACAGCCATAAGAATAAGAAGCGAAAAACAGTTTCCAAGAATCTTTTCCGCTGTCGCATTATCCTTTTTTCCCATGGAAATTGCAGCTCTGGGAGCACCTCCTGAACCTGCGAGCATGGCAAAGGCATTAATCAGCATAAGAATTGGCGTAAATAACCCCACACCGGTTAATGCTGCCGCGCCAACACCGGGAATGTGTCCAATATAAATACGGTCTACAATGTTGTACAAAAGATTAATGATCTGTGCCACAACAGCAGGAATTGCAAGCTGCGCCAAAAGACGTGGGATTTTTTCCGTTTCCATTGCCTGTGTATTAGATTTACTACTCATATCTGTTTTCTCCTGACAAATTTTTTGACATAAACCAATAAAATATAAACGAATTATGTCTTCTGATTTTAACTCATATATTTGTCAATATCAAGCTTCTTTTCTGATTTTGCAACGATCAAGGATGCAGCTGTTGCTCATTGCACGCATCCTTCCTCCACTGATCAACAGCCTGTTTACAGCTTATGTTTTCTCCTCCAGATACAATCCTTAAGTACATTTACAAGCCTTGCCGGTTCAAGGGGTTTGGTAAGATGCTCATCCATGCCAGATATCCGGCTGTTTATAATGTCTTCTGCAAATGCATTGGCACTCATGGCAATAACCGGTACGCGCTCTGCATCTGATCTTTTCATGGAACGAATTCTCCGGGCAGTATCCCAGCCGTTTAAGTTTGGCATCATGATATCCATTAAAATCACGTCATAATACCCTGGCTCGGACTTTTCAAATTTCCCAATTGCCTCCAGTCCGTCTTTGGCGCAATCCACAAGAAGCCCGTTATCTTCCAGGATAAAGCTGGCGATTTCCCTGTTCAGCTCATTATCATCAACTACTAATGCCCGGAGACCTTCAAGGGAAATCGTATTCTGGTCCTTTACAAAATCTTCCAGTTTCCGAGCTTTTTCTGCTTCTCCGATTTTGAACGGAATTGTCATGATCACAGTTGTGCCGGTTCCCTCTTTACTTTCGATCCGGATCGTGCCGCCCATTCTGTCTGCCAGCTTCTTTGCAATGGGAAGTCCCAGTCCGGTGCCTTCATATTTCGACCGGCTGGTTTCCTTCTCCTGGGCAAAAAGGTCAAACGCATGTGCCACAAACTCCTGGCTCATACCAGGACCATTATCTGCACAGCCAAATTCATACACTACCCGCTTTTCATCTGCAAACTTCTCTTTACACCATACATGGATTCTTCCGCCTGGTTCTGTAAATTTCACCGCATTATCAGAAATCGCATTCAGAAGCCGTTCCAAATAAACAGAATTTCCGGTTAATAATATATGACTTAGCTCTGATTTTTCCCAATCCACAATGCATTCTATATTTTTCTCAGCTGCCTGAAGCTGCTTTTCTGTGTTGATCCTGCTCAGGATTTCTGTCAGATCAAAAGTAAGCTCCTGATCAACAATATCTCCCGACTCCAGTTTATTCATATCCAGTATATCGTTTACAAGGGAAACCAGATATCTGGAGGAATCCATAATCTTATCCCTGCATTTTTGTTGTATTTCAGGGTCATTGGGATAACGGTTTGCCAGTTCAACCATGCCTATGATCCCATTCATAGGAGTTCGGATATCATGGCTCATATTAGACAGAAACCTGGTTTTAACCGCCGCATCCTTCTTTGCTTCTGCAACCTGGTATATAAGAGTCTGCTCCCTTCTCTTCGCATCACTGATACTTCGAATCGCACAAAGAACATGGGTCAGGCGGCCAGTCTCATCCCTTTTCTTCTCAATAAAGCGCAGACTATGCCAGCTTCCATCCTTCATCCGGTATTCCATAACGACGGATTCTTCGTCTTTCATTCGTTCCGGCAGTGTAGAGATATCTGTAAATTTTTCAAAAGCATCCTGATACTCTTCTGCCACCAGTCCACGGCAAACTCTTTTGTTGTTTTCAGACAGAGTACCTGAATGAATATATTTCAGATGCTCCACATCCCTGTTGGAAATTTCCTCAAAATAATCCGCCTGGATATCAATTCTGGAAATATATTGGTACGTTCTGGCAATGGAGGAAATGATCTCATTTCCTAATCTGGCCTCATTCAATGCTTTTTGCAGTTTCTCCTGGATTTCCTTTTCTTTGTAAAGGATACTGTCTATATTGCGATATCCAAGAAAAGCATCAAAGGTCTCATCATCTGTCTTTCCCTTCACTACATAGGCTTCATAATAGCTATCTTTCCCTTCCTTTGAAACACTGTGGTAATGGTAAGTAAACTTCTCTTCATGTAAAAGCCTTCTTTTCATATTTGCGCAAAGATGCCAGTCTATAAACTCTTCTTTCTCTTCATCCAGAATAAAATTGTCTGCATATCTTCTCACATATTCATCAAAATTTTCAGGCGGATGGGGATCTTTCTCCGCCAGCTGCCTGGCATTGGTATTCGCATCCAGTCTCAGTATTTCATATTTGCCGGAATTAAGATCTATCCGGTATAAAGATACATACTCGGGCAATAATCTGCTTAAAACATATTGTTCTTTCACCGGATAATCATTTACATCCTGCCTTTGATCGTCTGTCTTTGTTTTTTCTCGTGAAAGCATAATACCGTTTTAAATTTATCCTTTCTTTTGCTGTTAACATTTGTTTTTGCATGCCAGGCATAAACCACCACGGACGTTTCTGGTGGAGCCGCATAACTTGCAAATCTCTGTTATTTCCGGCTTCCAATCGCTGTCCAGCCTCTTCAGGCCTCCGCTGACCTGATCCAACGCTTCATCATCCAGCTCAACAGCTGCCTGACTCATAGGCTTCATGCTCTCTTTTTTGTCATTCACTTCTTTCATAATAGTTTCCTCCTGTATATGATTTTAATATGATTTCACTTTTTACTATAGTAATTATACAAGTTTTTACTTGTGTCTTCAACTGTTTTTTGGCATTTTAGCCAAAACGTTACTGGTCACTCCGTGACTAGTACATCGAAAATTAAGTATCTGCTATATTGACGCAGGATGATTTCGTGCCGCAATTCTCGGGTTTTCTGTGAACCTTGTTCACAAAAAACGCCTCGCGGAAATAATATCTCTGTTTATTCACGCCTGCTTCGTCTGTACTCCATAGCCGTCATACCGCAAGATTTCCGAAAACTCTGCGCCAGATAGCTCTGGGAAGAAAAGCCTGCAAGATGGGCAATGTCAGAAATATCGTGATCTGTATTTTCCAGAAGATTTTTGCAAACCTCAATCCTGCGCCGGTTCAGATAGTTAATGGGAGAAATCCCATAATATCGGGTAAACTCGTGGCTTAGATAATACTTGTTCAGATGACTTAATGCAGCCAGCTGATCCAGATTGATGTCCTCCCCATAGTTAGAATCCAGATAGCGCTTGATCTGTGCACACTCTTTACTTGGATGAAAAGAAGGCACCAGCTGAAAGCCGGAATCTGTAATCCTGCGAAGCTGGGCAATAAGAATGGAAAGCGTGTGTCTGCAAATCTCTTCATAACCCTCTTTTTTTTCATCTAATTCCTGAAAAAGGGAGTGAAAATAAAACAAAAGATCTGTATTAATCTTCCGGCAGTTGAAAATCTGGAATTCCTTCTGATCCCGGAAAGAAAAACTGATTCCATCCACTCCTACAGTATAATAAGAAAGGGGCGCAGCGCTCTGAGAAGTTTCCGTGTGCAGGATATGTGGATTGATAATGACCAGATCATCCCTGGCAATGGAAAAGCGCTGATTTTCTATAAGAAATTCGCCGCTTCCTCTGGAAACATAAAAAAGCTCCGTAAAAGCATGGGTATGAGGAATGCTGGGCCAGTCCTCTTCGTATCTGGAGGATGAGGCATTCACCAGAACTGCTTCTGTAGAAAGTGGATTATCATTGGAAAAAGAAAAGGAACGTGTACTCATAGATTCTCCTTATGTATCATAAACTATAGTTTGTTGTCCGCGCTGTCAGCTCCCGATCTTTCGAATACAGTGTTTTCAGACAACAAGGAATAAACACTCGCACACTTAGAGTACCATGAAACGGAAAATACAGCAAGATTTCTAAAAACCATAGCAACAACTCTGTTGAAAAACAGCTGTCAAAAACGTATTCTTATATTACAGAAAAAACAACTATCAAACAATATTAACAACCTTTGTAAATAAAAAAGAGAAAAGCGAGGTCGCAAAATGGAACAGAAAAAAGGCAGAGTTACCATTCCTACCAACCTGGATGTGGTAAAGGAAACACTGGATATTATGAATGAGTGGGGCGCAGATGCCATCCGTGACTGTGATGGAACCGAATTCCCACAGGAGCTGAAGGACACCGGTGCGAAAATCTACGCTACCTACTATACCACCCGAAAGGACAATGCCTGGGCAAAGGCTAATCCGGATGAGATCCAGCAAATGTACATTATGAGTTCTTTCCACACTGCAACATCAGACAAACTGGAGATCCACCTTATGGATCACCTGTACCCGGATATGCTGAAGGTGAACACACGCGATGATATCACAAAGTGGTGGGAAGTGATCGACCGCACCACAGGAGAAGTGGTTCCGGCAAGTCAGTGGCATTATGAAGAAGCGAGCGGAAATGTGGTAATTACACCTGTAAAACCGTTCCATGAGTATACCGTCAGCTTCCTGGCTTATATTATGTGGGATCCGGTACATATGTACAATGCAGTGGTAAACGACTGGAAAGATGTAGAGCCGCAGATCACATTTGATGTGCGCCAGCCAAAAACAAGAGCTCATTCCCTGGAGCGCCTCCGCAGATTCCTTGACACCCATCAGTATGTGGATGTGGTACGCTTCACCACCTTTTTCCATCAGTTCACCCTGATCTTTGATGAGCTGGCAAGGGAAAAATATGTGGACTGGTTCGGTTATTCCGCATCTGTCAGTCCATATGTGCTGGAGCAGTTCGAAAAAGAGGTCGGCTATCCATTCCGCCCGGAATACATTATCGACCAGGGCTACATGAACAATACCTATCGCATTCCATCTAAGGAATTCAAGGACTTCCAGGCATTCCAGCGTCGCGAGGTTGCGAAGCTTGCAAAGGAGATGGTAGACATTGTCCATGAATATGGCAAAGAAGCCATGATGTTCATGGGTGACCACTGGATCGGCATGGAGCCATTTATGGATGAGTTTGCTTCCATCGGTCTTGATGCTGTGGTTGGAAGTGTGGGAAATGGTGCAACCCTGCGTCTGTTCAGCGATATTAAAAATGTAAAATACACGGAAGGACGATTTCTTCCATACTTTTTCCCGGACACCTTCCACGAAGGTGGAGACCCGGTGAAAGAGGCGAAGGTAAACTGGGTAACTGCAAGGCGTGCCATTCTCAGAAGCCCCATCCAGAGAATTGGTTATGGCGGATATCTGAAGCTGGCTCTTCAGTTCCCGGATTTTGTCCAGTACATTAAAGAGGTCTGCCAGGAATTCCGCACCCTTTATGATAATATCCAGGGTGTGACTCCATACTGCGTGAAACGTGTTGCTGTGTTAAACTGCTGGGGCCGCATGCGTTCCTGGGGCAATCATATGGTACATCACGCAATCTATTACAAACAGAATTACTCTTATTTTGGCATTATTGAGGCATTAAGCGGTGCACCCTTTGATGTATCCTTTATCAGTTTTGATGATATTCTGGCAGATAAGGATCTGCTGAAAAAATTTGATGTTGTGATCAATGTAGGGGATGCGGATACTGCGCAAAGCGGCGGCGAGTACTGGGTAAATGAAACCATTATTACTGCTGTAAAGGAGTTCGTTTACAATGGTGGCGGTTTCATCGGAGTTGGCGAGCCTGCAGCCCATCAGTGGCAGGGAAAATTCTTCCAGCTGGATGATGTACTGGGTGTGGAAGAAGAAAGAGGCTTCAATTTAAATACCGATAAATACAACTGGGAGGAACACAGAGACCACTTTATTCTGGCTGATGTAGAAGGTGATGTGGACTTCGGTGAGGGCAAAAAGAATATTTTTGCGCTTCCGGAAACCCAGATCCTGATCCAGAATGACCATGAGGTTCAGATGGCAGTAAAAACCTTTGGAAAAGGCCGCGGTGTTTACATCAGCGGACTTCCATACAGCTTCAGAAACAGCCGTGTACTCTACCGTGCGGTTCTCTGGTCTGCATCTGCCGAGGACGAACTGAACCGATGGTATTCCACCAATTATAATGTAGAAGTCCACGCTTATGTAAAGAATGGCAAGTACTGTGTCGTAAACAATACTTACGAGCCACAGGATACAGTTGTCTATAAAGGAGATGGCAGCAGCTTCCCGCTTCATATGGATGCAAACGAAATTAAATGGTACCAGATTTAATAGTCATAGGTTTATTATAATTAAACCACATCATATTTCAATAATTCTGTCACGAAGTGTTGGAAAATGGCGCGAATGGTATTATAATAAACCTATCACAAAACAAAGGAAACCATTATGAGAATTGCAATTGTTGATGACATTAAAGAAGAGCGTGACAAGCTCGCAGACGTACTGACGAAACAGCTTTCCAGACGTGGGATTCACGTAAATTTATTTGAATTTGAAAATGGAGAAGATTTTCTTATTGCGGCAAAGGAACGTCCTTTCACCGTCGTTTTTCTGGACATCTACATGAGTGGTGCAAATGGGATCGAGACTGCCAGAGAGCTTCGGACATTTGACTCGGATGCACTTTTAATTTTTACTACCACTTCTACGGATCATGCTCTGGATGGGTTCAAGGTCCGTGCCATGCACTACCTTGTGAAGCCATATCCCGAAAATGAAATTTCTGACCTGATCGATGAGGTTCTTTCCCGGATCCCGGATTCCGGAAAATACATAGATATAAAAGTAAATGGAAGCAATGTACAGGTTCCGTTTCGACATATTATATACGCAGAACATTTTTCCCATATGATCCATATTCACACTACCGGCGGCAAAGAGCTGATCACCCGCCAGTCCTTCGAAGCCTTTACTGCATCCCTGAAAATGGATTCAAGATTTTATCTTTGCAGCAGAGGCGTTGTGATCAATCTGGAGCATGCTGTTGATTTTGATGGAGCCCTGTTTATCCTGGACGATGAAACCCGGATTTCCGTCAGCCGGAAGCTGGTTAAAAATGCAAGACAGACTTTTATGGATTTTCTGTTTCAAAGGGGACATTGAATATGAATACACTATTAAGACCTGTTCTGGAGCTTACGGTAATGATTTCCGGTATGCACCTTGCTTATCTGCCGGTACAGACATATCTGAAACAACCGCCCGGCAGACTGGCTGCATGGCTTGCACCTCTTCTGGCAGGAATCTGTCTCCTGGAAGGAGGATTTTGTTACTTTCTTAACATTCCTACCAGCTCAGTGCTTTTTCCCACTCTGCTGGTACTGATGCTGATCTATCACAAAAGCCTGACTATCTCTATCTGGAAATCCGGTAGCATTTTTTTGGCAGTATGTGCGGTCTTTGCCTGTGTAAACAGCCTTTCCAGAGCAGTGAATGCCATTGTGGCAGAAAGACTTGGACTTCCGGAAACAGAGATCTGGTTTCACACCAGTGCCGGTATTTTTTACAATGTAATATGTCTGCTGTTCGTTGCTGCCGCCTGGTACCCGGCCTCCCATGCAGCCCGCACTATGATCGATGACGAAAATTTAGCCCAGACCTGGTATGTTTTCTGGATACTGCCACTGATTTTTATAGGTCTGAACCTGTTTATGATTCCCAAATATGAGGGAACTCTGTATACCGGACGTATTTTGCAGGGCTACATTGTGATCAGCCTGGTGCTTCTTATAATTCTCATGCTGTTTTACACAATGTTTCTTATGATGGCCAACAGCCTGAATAAAAATGCAAGGCTTCAGCAGGAAAACCATTTTCTCTCCCTTCAGCAGGCACGATATGAGAACCTTTGCTCTGCCATAGAGGAGGCAAGGCAGGCACGACACGATATCCGCCATCACTTTTTGCAGCTTTCTTCCCTTGCGGAAAAGGGAGATCTGGAAAAAATAAAAGAATACCTTTCCAATGCAAACAGTAAAATTCCAGACTACGACCTGCATTTTTGTGAAAACCAGGCGGCCGACAGCGTGATCAGCCATTATGCCGCTCTGGCAAAACGGGAGAACATTCCTTTCCAGGCAAATGCAGCTCTGCCAGCCCACATTTCCATAGACCAGATCGATATGTGCCTGGTTCTCTCCAACCTTCTGGAAAATGCTCTGGAAGCCAGCCTGAAAGCAAAGCCTTTCAACAGGAGAATCCATGCAGAGGTTTACCTTCATCATAAGCACCTTCTCCTGATCCAGGTGGAAAATACCTTTGAAGGGAAAATACAGGAGAAAAATCATATTTTCCAGTCGTCCAAGCGTCCCGGAAACGGAGTGGGAATCCAGTCTGTCCGCCACATTGCAGAAAAAAACGGAGGAGACAGCAGCTTCACTTATGAAAATGGTGTTTTTACTGCAAAAATTATGCTGCGCATACAGAAAACAGCCGTTTCTCATCCATAAGCAAAGCAGAGAGGTTGCATGCAGACACACTCTGGAGCGTATCTGAAAAATCATTCCCGCAATCTGCACGCCCCACTTTGCAGTATATTTTCCCTGAATCCAACAAAAAAAGAAAGCTGCAGAACAATATCAAAAATGATACTGTCTGAAGCTTTCTTTTTCTGCATCAATAAACTACAAATGCCATGACCACATACACCAGTATGGATACCAGGCAATACAGAGAATTGGTGGTGGAAACATAAGCGCTTCCATCCTCACTCTTCAGGAAGGTCTGCATACTGAATGTGGCTGGAGCGGACATGTAGCTGATCACTGCAAGGTTCAAAAGCAGATGATCTCCCACTATGTAATGTATTGCCAGCAGCACTCCCCCGATCATGACTGCCTGAAGAAGAATACGAAGTACAATGGTCCTGATACATGGGGAAAGAAGTTTCTTATCAAATTCAATGCTGAATCCTACCACCAGCAGAATAACTGAGGTTATGGAAGTGGTGAGAATGTTCTCCACACTTGTATAGGTACCTGCAAACGGTCCGGCAAGAAGCTTCTGCACCACACCGGTAAGTCCGGCAATGATTCCCAACACACTTGCAATAAACGCCGGTGTACGTATTGCACTGGAAAACAGTTTTCCCGGATCGATCTTTTCCCCGTTTTCCACCTGTCCGAGCATTCCCATATAGACGCTGAAGCCAAACAGAAGACCTGCAATATCCAGCACAGCGATCTGGGAAAGATTCTCCGCTCCGCAAAGGCTGGTATATAAAGGATAGGCCATGGAACCGCCTTCGTATACACTGACCATAAAGGGCAGATATTTCCGGTAACGCTCTGCCGGCATAAGCGGACGGAGTAAAAAACCGATGCTAAAGGAAACAACCAGCATTACAAACATGATTCCAACCAGAATTCCGGTTTCTTTATTATATTCTGCCGTAGCAAGGGCATGGAAAATTGCCACAGGAAGCATGATCTGGGTCACCAGAAGCTTCATATTGTTAATTCCATTCTGATCCAGCAGTTTCAGCCGCTTGCAGGCCATACCCAGAAGGATCATCACCAGTACGGGCAAAATAATTTCCAATACTTTCATTCTATGCACACTTTCTATGTATTTCTTAATATTGTATTTTGGTATTTCTTAATCCAGACTCTTCCTGATTTCTTACCTTACAGGATATTTCGTATGGCAAACTCTTCTGCCAGAGCGTGTCTGAATAGTTCTTTTATTCATCAAAATCGGTCTCAAATACTCCCTCAGGCGTACGCATGGTAAGAACCCCGAGATTAAAATCATCATCCATTACCGTGATATGATACTCAAAGATTACATCATCCTCAAACTTGGACAGCAGAATATAGCTTCCGTTCTCTTTTCCCTCGATCTGGTCGCAGATATCATCATACACATCTGCACCGGAAATCTCACGCGGATAACCGGAAGCTTTGATTTTTTTCTCAATTGCAGCGTATAATTCTTCCATTTTATGTTCTGCAGCAGTGCATGCCATCAGGGCTTACCCTCTCAGTTCTTTTTGACTGCCGCATACTCCTTTCCTGAATTTTTTTCGATTAAATATGATTGTATAATATCCGCCCCTGAAATGTCAAACCACATTTTAACCAAATCCTGGTTATCGTAATTTCTTCGTGAGCAAAGAAATCCTGATTTGTATGATTTCGTACCATACTTCTCGTTTTTTGTATAATTTTTTATAACTTATCTGTTATTTAATTCTACTCTCTACATTTTTCCCATGGCTTTTGTGGTTTTTTGTTTTTTCTTTTGTGTATTTTGTTGTGTTTTTCTTTGTTTTTGATATTTTTCATTGTTTTTTTCACCAATTTCTGTTGACATCTGACTGTTTTTGTTGTATGCTATTTTCTACAGAGAGGCACTCCATTTGGTACAAGGATGTATCTATGGAATGCCTCAACTCGTATCTAAAGGGAGGTAATACTTATGAAAATGAAACAGGTTTTAGCAACAGGCGCAGCTTTATCAATGGCTCTCTCCATGGCTCCGGTCACCGCATCCGCCGCAGACAAAGTAGACATAAACGTCATTGCTGCACAGTATGGCCAGCAGACAGCTGACTGGTGGGCGAACTTCGTGACAGAATTTAATGAAGCAAACCCGGACATTAACCTGAACGTAGAGGTTGTTTCCTGGAACGATATCTACACCGTAGTAAATACCCGTATCGCCAATGGCGAAGCTCCTGATGTCCTGAATATCGACGTATTCGCAGATTATCAGGCAGATGATCTCCTTCTTCCGATCCAGGACGTTGTTTCTGAAGAGACCTACAGCAAGATGTACGATGCATTCCTTGCACAGTCTGAAGTAGACGGAACTGTATGGGCTATCCCGGATCTTGCATCTGCACGTGCTATGTACTATAACAAAGACATCCTTGATGCAGCAGGCGTAGAAGTTCCTACTACATGGGATGAGCTGAAAGCTGCTTGTGAAGCCCTTAAAGCTTATGATGACAGCATTTATCCATGGGGTATCGATATGACTACTGACGAAGGTCAGGCAGCATTCGCATACTACACCTGGAACAACGGCGGCGGATTTGTTGACGATGAAGGTAACTGGACACTGAACAGTGAGCAGAACGTTGAAGCAATCCAGTACGCAATCGATCTTGTAAATTCCGGTTACACAAACACCGATCCTGCTAACGATACCCGTTACGATCTGCAGGATATGTTCGGCGCAGGTAAGGTTGCTATGCTCATCGCACCGAACAGCTTACCTACCTACATTGCTACAGGCGGAAATGAAGTAAACTACGGCGTTGCTTCCATTCCTTCCAATACAGGCGAGTCTGTATCTGCAGGTGTTATGGACCGCTTCATGTGCTTCGATAACGACTACTCAGATGATGAGAAAGCTGCTATCTCCACATTCTTTGATTATTTCTATGATGATGCCCGTTATACAGAGTGGGTTGACATGGAGGGATTCCTTCCGGCAACCAAGTCCGGCGGCGAGGCTCTCGCAGCAGCTAACGAAGATATGGCAAGCTGGATTGATATCTTAGACAGCTGTAAATTCTATCCAACAGCGAAAGCAGAATGGGCAGATGTAAAACAGGGCGTTATCAACGTAGAGCAGAATGCTCTTCTTGGCGGCGACGTTCAGGAATTACTGGATGACCTTCAGGCAGAAATCGCTGGCTGATCTTAATCCACTGTTTTTCCCATTACGAGGAAGATAATGGGCCGGACTTACGGGTCCGGTCCATTTTTAAGTTTGCGAAGCAAACGCTACTTCTTGTGCCAGGCACAAGAAGGTTCCACCTTTTTGCGAAGCAAACGCTGCTTCTTGTATTTGTCACAAGAAGGTTCTGTTTTTCTGCGTAACAAACGCCGTTTTCTGTGCTTGTCTGCGCAGCGTCAACGCTATTTTTATAAAAAGAGAGGTATCCCTGTGAAGAAAAAATTCAAAAAAGTGGAACCATATATATGGATCCTGCCAAGTGTCCTTCTCATGGCAATTTTCATCCTGGTTCCTATTATCTTTGTATTCCGTATGGCCTTAAGCGACGTCAGCAAAGCTGGTCTGATCAAAGGCTTCGCCGGATTGGAAAATTTCCGCAAGGTAACAAGCAGCCCTGTTTTTGCCATGGTGCTGAAAAACACCCTTGTGTGGACCGTTGCCGTAGTCGGCATCTCCACACTCCTTGGATTTATCCTTGCGATCCTCCTCAACAATGAATTTAAAGGCCGTAAGCTTGCACGTGCCGTTGTTGTTTTCCCATGGGCCACAACCCTGATCGTTCAGGCAAGTATCTGGAAATTCATCATCGACACAGATTACGGTACCTTAAATACACTGTTGATGAAGCTTGGCATTATTGACCACGCTGTGAACTGGACTCCTACTGCCGGTGCTTATTTCGCCTGGGAAATTGCCTGCGGTATTTTTGTTACCATTCCATTTGTAACCTTTACCGTACTTTCCGGTCTGCAGAGTATTGATGCCAGCTACTATGAGGCAGCAGCCGTAGACGGAGCCAGCTACTGGCAGAAAATGTTCCAGATCACCATCCCGCTGGTACGTCCGAATCTTACCATCAGTACCATCCTGAACATTATCTACGTATTTAACTCTTTTCCGATCATATGGACCATCACCAAGGGTGACCCTGCCAACCGTACCGACACCCTGGTTACCTATCTGTACAAACTGGCCTTCTACAATGGCAAACAGGGACAGGCAGCAGCCGTATCTGTTATCGGCTTCCTGATTCTTCTTTTCTGCGCCAGCCTGTACATGGTTTCCGTACTGAAGAAAGGAGACGAATAATATGGCAAACACCAATGCTTCAGTTAAGAAAAAAAATACCAGAAACACAGTTTTGCGTGTATTGCTCTATGTAGTGATCATCGCCATCTGTCTGATAACTTTATACCCATATTTTGTAACTGTATGTACTGCTCTTAAAAGCCGCGCGGAAATCTTTTCCATGAATGGAACTATTTTCCCTGTTGAGGCCATCTGGTCCAACTTCACAGACGTATGGAAGCTGGCTCCCATGAGCAATTACATGATGAACTCCATTGTGATCGCAGGAGGCTCCACTCTTCTGGCTATGGTCTGCGGTATCCCAGCTGCTTATGCCCTGTCCAGAATGAAATTCAAAGGCCAGACTGCTTTTCTGGGATTTGTTATTGTCTCCCAGATGTTCGCACCGGTTGTACTTCTCATCGGTATCTACAAGGTTATGATGGCGTTCCATCTTACCAACAGCATTATCGGCCTGATCTTTATCAACGCAGCATTTAACCAGGCATTTGCTATCTGGCTGCTCCGCGGTACTTTCCTGAGCATCTCCCCTGAGATGGAGCAGGCTGCCACTATTGACGGCTGTAACCGCGTACATGCCCTTTTAAGGATCCTTCTGCCTGTTGCTGCACCTGGTATCGTTACAGCGCTTATTTTCGTATTTATCAACGCCTGGAACGAATATACAGTGGCACTGACACTGATCTCCACTGATACCTTCAAGCCTCTCACCGTTGGTATCAATATTTTCAACGGTTACAATATGATCGAGTGGCAGTATCTGTTTGCTGCTTCCCTCTATGCAATTGTTCCAGTTGTAATTCTGTTCGTCGGAATTGAAAAAAATCTGGTTGGAGGACTCACTTCTGGTGGTGTCAAGGGTTGATTTTTATTTTTTTCCAAGTATAATAGAGGAAGATGCGGACGCGAGAAAGGGTTGCCCAGGGCAGCCCTTTGTTCATGCCCCGTAACTATTCAGAAGGCAGTATTCCGCCAGGTGTTTTTGTGAACATTGTTCACAGCTGCGGCGCGAAATCATACAAAACATGTTACTGGTCATCCAGTAACTGTTTTATTGTGTACGGTAAAATTTCACATACGGAATAACCCCGATGATTCCGCACATTTCAGGAACTCTATACCGGAGATCACCGAATGATTCTTCTGTCCTGCTGACGAAAATTCAGCACATTTCACAGATTTTTAAAATCAATGGTTTTGACCTTGACTTTTCTGTAGAATACTGTAATATTGATAGTGCACAACATCTAGTATGTAATTAAAGATTTAAACACAATATATGGAGGGATTTGAAAGAATGAGTACTGAGGTCAATGCAAACGTCATTAAACGAAATGGCGTGGAAGTTATTTTTGATAAGGCGAAGATCATCAACGCCGTTGAAAAAGCGAATGAGGAGGTTCCCAAGCTTCACAGGCTGAGTCATTACCAGATCACTGCGCTTGCTGATATGATTGCCACCCGTGCCCTTGAATCCTCCCACGCTGTCAATGTGGAAGATATTCAGGATATGGTAGAGACCGGCATTATGGAGATGCGCGGTTATGAGGTTGCACAGAAGTATGTGCGCTATCGCTACAAGAGAGAGCTTACCCGCAAGTCCAATACCACAGACGACAGCATCCTTGCTCTTCTTGACCAGATTAATGAGAATGCCAAGCAGGAGAACTCCAATAAGAACCCTACTATTAACTCTACCCAGCGTGATTACATGGCAGGCGAGGTCAGCAAGGACCTGACCATGCGTGTTCTTCTTCCTGAGGAGATCGTAAAGGCTCACGACGAGGGAATCATTCATTTCCATGATTCCGATTACTACGCACAGCGTGAGCATAACTGTGACCTGATCAATCTGCAGGATATGCTCCAGAACGGCACGGTTATCAGCCAGACACTGATTGAGAAGCCTCACAGCTTCTTTACCGCATGTAACGTTACCACACAGATCGTCGCACAGGTAGCCAGCAATCAGTACGGCGGACAGTCCTTCTCTCTCGCCCATCTGGCTCCTTTTGTAGACATCAGCCGCCAGAAGATCCGTAACAAGGTAATCGAGGAACGTAAGGCTTGCGGTGAGCCTCTTGATGATGAGATCATCCAGAAGGTATCGGAACGCAGACTGAAGGATGAGATCCAGAGTGGTATCCAGACGATCCAGTACCAGCTGATCACTCTTATGACCTGTAACGGACAGGCACCATTTGTAACGATTTTCATGTATCTTGATGAAGTTCCGGAGGGACGCACCCGTGATGACCTTGCACTGATCATCGAGGAAGTTATGAAGCAGCGTATGCAGGGTGTTAAGAACGAGCGCGGTGCGTGGATCACACCTGCATTCCCGAAGCTGATCTATGTGCTGGATGAGGATAACATCCACGAGGATTCCAAATATTGGTACCTCACAGAGCTTGCAGCGAAATGTACTGCCAAGCGTATGGTTCCGGATTACATCTCAGCCAAGATCATGCGCCAGTTAAAAAACGGCAATGTTTACACCTGCATGGGATGCCGTTCCTTCCTTACCGTTGAGGAGAAACAGAAGAACCCGGACGGTTCCTACAAGTTCTACGGTCGTTTTAACCAGGGTGTTGTTACCATTAACCTTGTAGATGTAGCCTGCTCCTCAGACGGCGATTTTGATAAGTTCTGGGAGATTCTGGAGGAGCGCCTGGAGCTTTGCCACAGAGCACTCCGCTGCAGACATGAGCGTCTTCTTGGCACAGTTTCCGATGTTGCCCCGATCCTGTGGCAGTATGGTGCTCTTGCACGGCTTAAGAAGGGTGAGACCATTGACAAGCTTCTTTATGACGGCTATTCTACGATCTCACTTGGATATGCAGGTCTCCATGAGATGTGCATGAGAATGTACGGAAAGCCTCATACAGACCCTGAGGTTCGTCCGTTTGCGCTGAAGGTTATGCAGCGCCTCAATGACAAATGTGCCCAGTGGAAGGCAGCTGAGAACATCAGCTACTCTGTATATGGCACTCCGATGGAATCCACCACATACAAGTTTTCCAAATGTCTTCAGAAGCGTTTTGGCATCATTCCAGGAGTTACGGATAAGAATTATATTACAAACAGCTATCACGTTCACGTTACTGAGGAGATTGACGCATTCTCCAAGCTGAAATTCGAGTCTGAATTCCAGAAGCTTTCTCCAGGAGGAGCCATCAGCTACGTGGAAGTTCCGAATATGAAGCAGAATATTCCGGCAGTTCTCTCTGTTATGAAGTTTATCTATGATAACATCATGTATGCAGAGCTGAATACCAAGAGTGATTTCTGTGATGTCTGCGGATATGACGGAGAGATCCAGATCAAAGAAGACGAGAACGGCAAGCTGATCTGGGAATGCCCGAACTGCGGTAACCGCAATCAGGACAAGATGAGCGTTGCCAGAAGAACCTGCGGATACATCGGTACCCAGTTCTGGAACCAGGGACGTACCCAGGAGATCAAGGATCGTGTATTACATCTGTAATAAGTAATGGTTCCCGGGTTTTCTGTGAACTACGTTTACAGAACCTTATATAAGGTTACCACTGAACATAACACTCCGGACAGTTTTCTGAATTTCATAATTTTGATTTCTGTCCGGATTTTTTTGCATAATGGTATTTTACTATGAAAGTCCTGAATCGTGTTTGAAAAAGGCTTTCTGCAAGATGTGTGCATTTGATTATCAAGCACAGAAGGAAAAGAGGAATCAGTTATGAACTACGGAAACATTAAATCCTACGACATAGCAGACGGCACAGGCGTGCGTGTAAGCCTGTTCGTATCTGGCTGCAGGCACCACTGTAAGGGCTGTTTTAACGCACCTACGTGGGATTTTAACTACGGTAAGCCATTTACCCGGGAGACTCAGGATAAGCTCCTGGAGCTGCTTGCTCCGTCTTATATAGAGGGCTTCTCCCTACTCGGCGGCGAGCCATTCGAGCCAGAGAATCAGCCTGTTCTGGCAGAGCTTCTGGAAGAGATCAGGCGTACCTTTCCGGATAAATCCATCTGGTGTTACAGTGGATATCTTTTTGACAAAGATATGGTTCCCGGAGGTAAGATCTACACTCCTTTTACAGACCGGATGCTCTCCTGCATCGACGTTCTGGTAGACGGAGAGTTTATTCAGGAATTGAAAAACCTCTCCCTTCAGTTCAGAGGGAGCAGCAATCAGCGGATTCTGCATTTAAAAGATGGTAAGCTTATTAAAGAAGGCCTGTGATACGGGTCTTCTTTTCTTATATCTGCATTCAAATAGTTGCATAAGTTTTTACATCTGGGTAATCGAAAATCCCCCTCCTGTCTAACAGGAGGGGGATTTTATTACACTTTATTTATTTTGCTTTCGCATATTTCGGTGTACTGTAAGAAGAATAGATTGGAACACCTGCTTCGTTGTTTCCAACGGCGCGTACTTTGTAATAATACTTGGTTCCAGCCTTCTTGGAGCTCTTGTCAACGTATTTCACTGTGGAGCCTTTTGTAATAGTTCCTACCAGTTTGTATCCGGAACCTTTCTTAGTGGAACGGTATACCTGATATCCGGTAGCTCCTGTTACTTTCTTCCAGCTGACAGTGATCTTGCCCTTTGTTGCTTTCGCTTTCGGACTGGTTGGCTTCGCGACCTGTGCTGTGGAAACCATAGCACTTGCAGATTTGCTTGCACCACTTGTGTATGTTGCGTCAGTAGAATCTTTGTACTCATAGGACTTGCCATTCTTGTAAGCAACTACATAATAGTAATATTTTACTCCTGCTTTCGGTCCTTTGTACTCTGTGCTTGTTGCACCATTATAGGTGTACTTGATCTCGCGATCTGTAATAGTCGTTTCCTTCAGTTCACTAACATATTTATATCCGCTGACTGTTGTGGAATCAGCAACATAATTCGGAACAGCAGCACTGGAACCGTAATTATAGCTGTAAGAATTGCTGTCTTTGTTATATCTGTTCCAGGAAGAGGTAGTTCTGTATACACGATAGTAATCAGCACCTGCTACCGGATTCCATGTTACCGTAATGCTTCCATCTGCTTTGTTTGCAACCGCTTTTACATTGCCAGGAGTTGCTATAACAGGGATAACTGATGTTCTGATTTCATTGCTGTATTCCTGTCCTCTGTATGCACGTACACGATAGGTTGTTTCCGTATCTGCTGCCGGGAATGTAATGGAAGATGTGGAAGCTTTCAGTATCTTATAGGTTTCCCATGCACCAGTCTCTTCATTTCTCTTCTCAACCAGATAACCCTTTCCGGCATATACCGGCTGCCAGCTTAACTTCACTTTACCGTTTGCATAAGAAATACTGTTAACAGTAGTCATCTCGAAGCTAAGATTTGCATATACACCCTCATCAATGTAATACTTGCTGTTTCCTACAGTCTTGTAAGCTCTTACAAGATAGTAATAATCCATACCGCTCTGAAGCTTCTTATCTGTATAACTGGAAGCCTTTGCACTTGTAGTCTTGATCAGTTTATACTTGGCAAAATTGTTGGTCATGCCAGCTGCTACAGTATCTCCAATAGAAGATCCTTCACATCTGTAAATCTCATATCCCTTAGCACCTTTGATCTTGGTCCAGGACAGTTTTACAGAAGTTGTGCTCTTAGGTGTTGCTTTCAGCTTCAGCGCACCGCCCCAGGTAGTAACCTTATTATAAGCCCATGCTCCATAAGTGGTCTTGCCTGTTTCGGAATCATAATAATATGGTCTTACTCTGTAAGTATAGGTAGTATCTGCTTTCAGTTTGGTGTTCTTATAAACGCTGTCTGTAGTTTTGGCAATTGTTTTATATTTTTTGCCATTCTTTCTCTGGATCTGATAACCGGTGAGCCAGCCTTCGCTTCCGCTTTCAGCGCTCATATTTAAGGTAACAGTCTTTGCTGTGATAACATTTGTTACAGATATATTCGGCATACCAGCGTTAAATGATGCTGTATTTGTATATGCACTGTATTTCTGTGCAAGTGTAGCTGCCTTATCATTTTTTACACGGGCACGCACATAATAGGTCTTGCCTGGTGTAAGTGATTCAAAGTAAAGTGTTGCCTTATTGTTCTCACCAGAAATACAATCTGTAACCTTGTAATCATTTACAAATTCAGGTGATTCGGAATACCAGAATTCTACATCTTCTTCTTTTCTTACAGTTCCGTCATAGGAGAATACATAACCATCCGGTGTTTTCTCAACCAGCTTCAGGTTGCTGATCGCTGAAGTGGCTTTGGAGACATTGACAGCTACTACATTGGAAGGAGTACCGTATTTCTTGTTTCCGCTCTTGTCTTTTACATAAGCGACAACTCTTACATAGGTTGCTCCTTCTTTTAATAAGGATTTTCTCAATGTAAGTGCATCATCATCCTCATAGTACTCATCTTCATCTTCATCATAGTAACCACTGGAAGAAGCTGTTACCCAGTCCTCTTCGGAAGGCTGTGCCTTATCAGTGTACTGGAGCTCATAAGAGTCGCCATCTTCCAGAACAGCATCAAAACGGAATTCGAAGCTGTTTTCAGATTCTTTATACATCTCTAAGCCAGTTACATTCTTAGGTGCCTTTTCTGCATCTGTAGTGAAGGAGACTGCTGCAGGTTTCAGTTTTGCAACCTCTTCCTCTTCCGGTCTGTCTGCACTGCTCACTGCACGAACATAATAGGTTTTTCCTGCTTCCAGATTACTGTTGTTTTTGCTGATCTTCAGTTTCGCGGAACCAGCTGAGCCATCATAATAGAAGCTGCTCCAGTCACTTACCATAGTTGCAGTAGTAAATTCTGTGCCTGTTGCGATCTGATACCATACGCTGTCTAAATCAACCTTTGCACTGTATGTGAAATAATAGTAATTGTCGTCAGCTTTCACATACTGAAGATCTGTGATCGGCTGAAGAGCATCTACTGTAAATGCAGCGGACGGTGCTGACCAGTCGCCTTCTACGGTCTTTGTGACTTTCTTTCCGTCTATATCAACGGTATAAGTGCGTACTGCACGTACCTGGAAAGTATAGGATTCTCCAGGAGCCATTGCCTTGATCGGATCGCCATTCTCATCTCTTACACGGTCAAATGAAACCTTAGGATCTGTTGTATATGTATACAGATCTTCATCTTTAAGCTCTGACAGGGAAACACTTGGGAAATTACCGCGTCCGACGCTGTAGTAGGTCTTATCAACAGTTCCGTCATCCTTCAGAGAAGCTGAGCTCACGTATTCACGGCCGGCAGAATCTTTTACAAGGATTTCATAGCGGTTTACATTGTCAAGTGCGTTCCAACGCAAGGTTGGCTCACTAGCCTCTGTGTTTACATTTACACCGGAAACAGCTGCAGGCTTCTCACTGGTACCTGCATCTGAAGCGGTTACTTTGTATGCAAATGCATTGGACCAGTCTCCGTATACTTCCTTACCATCCTCTCCGATCTTAACGGCACGAACAGAAAGATTATAGGTCTTTCCGTCTTCAAATGCATAAACAGGCTGACCGGTAGCCGGATAAATAACAGGTTCCAGAACTCCGTCTACGCTTGTATAAGTTCTATAATCAGACTCATCAAAGGAATATCTGGTGCCGCTTACTCTGGTATACCTGCCACTCTTCCGATCGGATGCCAGTGACTCAAAGTACTCACGTCCAGCTTCGTCTGTAATCTTAATCTCATAGCTGTCTGCATTCTTATCCGGATTCCAGCTGAGAACATAAGAAGATGCTGTTACACCGGAGATTTTCTTCAGGCTTGTATCTACAGCTTTATAAGTTACTGTATAAGCGTCAGACCATTCACCTTCCTGCTTCTTGTTTGCACCATTCTCATATCTGTAATTAATTCCGCGGACACGGATGGTATAGGTTTTACCTCTTTCAAATTTGAACTCTCCGTAGGTTCTTCCTAAATAGAAGTTTGGATAGGAATAATTGGAATCTGTTGTAAAGGCAACTTTTCCATCTACTTCAACTTCGTACTGGGATACATATGTATTCTGGATACGGTTCCAGCTTACATATTCATATTCATCGTTGTATTTGAAATTACCGGTCTTCTCTGGTACAAGACTGCCGCTGTCGTCTGCTTCTACAACCAGTTCATTGGACCAGTCGCCTACCTTCTTCTCATCGCCGGAGCCTGTATATGCACGGACTTTAACGGTATATTTCTTGCCTTTCTGGAAAGCACCGATATATTTTCCGTCTGCATCAGAAGCGACTTCATAAAGACCTGTGGTGTCGTTCTTTTTAAGCAGATAACCGTAATTCTCATAGAAATTGAGCCAGTTACCTGAAGTAGTTACATAGGAGGGTTCCTTTGCTCCGTATGCATAAGAATAATATTCATTTCCAGCTTCATCCTTAATGGAAACCTCGAGGTTCTGGTTCTCGCCGGATACCTGAATCTGATTCTTTCTTTCAGCTGCATAAATTGTCACACTCTTCGGCTCAGCGACCTTCTTTGCGTAGGTATAATCTACAGCGTCAGACCATTCACCATATGCAACAGTTCCATCTGCGCTGTTACGGTTTACGGCGCGAACGGAAACCTTGTATGTCTTGCCATTCTCAAGACCTGCAATATATCCGTTTTTACCATCTGGTTTGTATACAAGGTTTCCTTCTGCGTCAACCTTGAACGGCTGCATGGTAAGATTTGTAAGACTATAGCTTAAGTTGACTGTGGACGGATAACCGGTCTCTGGCTCGCTTGCATTATAATAGTAGCGGTAAGTGTACTCTCCGTCTGTTACACGGATCTGGTATTCATCTGCCTTCTGGTCTGCATACCAGGTAAGAACATTCTTATCCTCCTCATCAAATGCAACATGTCCGATCTTGCCAGGTGCCTCTGCATCAAAAGCAGCAACCTCGTCGGTGCTTCCGCTCTCTTCTGCGTCTGCAACTGCCTCACTGTCACCGAAGCCATCCTCGGTAACAGCTGCCACTGCGGCTTCATCTCCGAAGCCATCTGCCTCTACAGCAGCTTCCTCTGTGGTGTCCGCTTCCGCTGCCGGAGACTCAGATACGAAATCTCCTCCATCTGTAAAATCTGACGCCAGAAGTGGTGTCGGTGCGGAAGTTGCGGTCATTGCCGCTGCAATTGCAATGGCAACAGACTTATTGAGTGTTTTCAAATCTTTCTTCATACATTTCCCTCCATGAATTAAATTTATTGAAATTGATCAATAAGTAGTATGGGGAAATTATAGCGTATTACTCCGTTTTAGGCAAGTGTTTTGTGAATAATTTATGTATTTTGTGCAAATAAGCACACATTACCCACACCCATTTGTATTTTTTCTGATATTTTCTCTTTTTTCTGACAATTAAGTGTTTTCTTTACATTTTGACTATTTTAGTGTTTTTTCATATTCCGTCAAAATACTGTTCATTTCGTAGCGCTTTAACTGTCTGATCAGTTCTTCTGCATTAATATGAAGCCGCATATCTTCCAGGCTTTCTTTTATCTCAATGTCATGTTTCATAGTTGCCAGCTGTTCGCTTAAGTATACCATCTCTTTATTTGTTTTCAGTGCTTTCAGAGGGCTTCTGCCTATTCCAAGGTTTTCTTTCCAGAAAGTATTCAGTTCCTTTTCTTTCTTTGCCACGTCTTCGCAGTCCTCAATTGCTTCATAGATCGCGTCCAGGGTTTTATATTCTGCTACAAGCGGCGCTGCTGCTGAGGAAACGCCCTTACAGCCTGGAATTCCATCGCCTGGATCTCCAGTGATCGCCAGAAGCACAGGAATCTGTTCCGGATATACCCCTTCCTCAGAACAGACAATTTCCGGTGTATATTCAAATACATTAGAAGGGAGTTCCTCGTAAGCCTCTTTTCCAAACAGGCCATATGCATCCTTTAAATTCTCCAGCTTATCCTTCGTAACAACACGCCACATGCGGGTATATTCGCTTACCAGCTGAAAATAATCGTGATCCTTGGTAAGCACATAAGTCTGCAGATCCGGGCCCTGGAATTTCTCCACAAGAGATGCCGCATAATCGTCAGCCTCATAGTCCTGGCTCATAAATACCGGACAGCCGATTGCTTTCAGAAGCTCTTCCATCTGGATAAACTGTTCTTTTAATGGCTGGGCAGTCTCCTTGCGATTGGCTTTGTAAAAATCGGCGCCAAGCTGGGTGCGGCGGAAAGTATCTCTTGTCATGTCAAAGGTAAATGCCACGTATTCCGGCTTTACCTTCTTATAGACAGCCAGAAGGGTGCGAAGCATGGTGAACATGGCATTTGTGTATTTTCCATCGGAGGTGTGCAGGATTTCCGGATAGTGTCTCTCTTTTTCCTCGTCTGTCTTTGCGAAAAGGATAGATTTGGGAAGATTTCCGTAATAGGATGTGGACAGCATGGAGGAGCCGTCGATGATCAGAAATTTGGGCATAATTGTTCTCCTTCTATGATTATTTGACAGTTTCCTAACGAAGCGTTGATTTTTACACACTGTCAGGAAGTGTCTTTTCAATATCTGATATGATATCAGACCTGTAATTTTTCTCAATCTCTCTGTAAGTATACCATAAATTTATCTTATCTGAAAAATTTCCAAAAATTTTTTCAGATTTCGTGTTATTTCTTTCTCTGGTTTTCGTATATATAGTGAAGGGAGCAGAAAACAAAATTATTTCTGAATTCCCGCTCTACGTAGAATGAGGAGGTACTCAATGAAAAAAATAATTTTAACCTTATCCGGCGTTCTCTTTGTGATCGTCACCGGATGCTCGCTGCTGATCTGCATGATGAACGGAATTCCGAATTTGGATCAGCCGGCTGCTGCCTTTTACCTGGCGAAAGCAATTCTGTTATCCTTTAGCCTTCCTCTGGTAACCTTAGGTCTCTTCGTACACTGTTTGCAGCTTAGACGAAAGCTTGATAAGAAGAACCTGTTGTTCCGGAATGCGATGAAGGAGCTGATAAAAAATCGCCAGACCAGCTGCAGGGATTCTGGAGATTCTGATTTCCAGAGCTTTAAAAATTCACTTACCTGTCTGTTCTGTGCCTTTGCCGAAGATTCCGATCTCAGCGAAGAAGATCAGAAGGACTTGCTGGATTTTATTGACAAATTTTAAGTGAGGGACTTGCATGCTTTTAATCTGTATGAGCATAGCAGGAACAGTGCCACTGATCATCTGTCTCCTGCTATTGCTTCTCCAAAGGAAAAAATTTTCATACCGGCTTGGCCGGAACCTGGTGTTTCTGAGTCTGGCGGGGTATTTGATACCGTTTCAGGTGGTTAAATATCTGATGCCAACAGATGTTTTGATAAGAACAGACGCTCTTGCAAACATCTCTTATTACATCAATTTTGACGACAAAGGAGCAATTTCTTATCACGGAATTTCATTATGGATGTCCGACTGGATTCTTATGATTGGATTATGCTGGCTATTTTTAATCTCAGGCTTCAGTGTTTACGAAATCATAAAGTATCACCGGCTCACGCGAAAGCTGAAAAAGATTACTGAGAAAAGAACTTGTTTCTTACCTGGAATCGGGGATGTAGAATACCGTATTTCTCCCCTTATTGGTTCTCCCTATACTATAGGTTTCCTGAAGCCTTTCATTGTCGCGCCGGAGAGCCTTGAGGATTCCAGATTGTCAGAAATGATTATGCGGCATGAATATTCACACCTGCGCCGTCATGACTCAGCTGTAAAGCTGCTCTGCCTGTTAGCCATTTGCCTTCATTTTTATAACCCGTTAACATTGCTTACGCTTCTGCTTTACACCAGCTTTTCCGAAAACATTGCAGATCAAGCCGCCACCGAAGGTTTCACCACGGAGGAGAAAAAAGCCTACGCAATTGCTCTCGTAACTCTTTCCGCAAGAAACAGACAGGTTCCTGTAGTCTGGAAAAACAACTTATTGGGGGCCAAACATACGATGAAAAGGAGAGTGGAATTTATTATGATGAAGAATAAGAAAGCCAGTAAAATTGGTACTGCTGCTGCGATATTGGCATCTGTATTTTTGAGCGGGACTACGGTGTTTGGGTATGCGCCGATGCAGACAACGGAAGCACCAGTATTTTCTCCAATTACTGAATCCTCTATTTCTTTTGAAGAAGTGAACACTTTAGATTCTCAGTTTTCAAACTCAGATATATATTTTGAAACAGAAGATCATTTTTCAGTTCCAGTTACTTCTTCCGATTTAGAAACACGTGCCCTTATATGCACACATGATTTTAAAGAGGGATACGCGGATAGACATTATCCCAAAAGTAATGGTGGTTGTGAAGTAAAACGCTATACTGCAAAAATTTGTCAAAAATGCAATCATCTTGTCATCATGGACTACGTAAGCACAACAACTTACGCCAAATGCCCACACAAATAATCGCCTGCACTAACTTTAATGGGAGGAAGTTAGCCCAGCCGAATTATTAAATCATTCACACTTACCCAATTATGTCATTTTCCATTATTATCTTTCGTGAAGCTCAGAGGGAACGGAAGCTAAAAACGAGCCAGGGAAGCGTTTCGCTTTCCCTGGCTCTTACCCGTTTCAGAAACATATTATAACATTTCTCTTCTTTCTTTCCATCACGCCGCTTTCCCGGTACCCTTCAGCTGTCCATGCACCGTCCGTCTCACAAACACAAAGCAGATCACCTGCAGCACAATGGTAATGAACCAGGATGCCGGATAGGAAATAAACAAGGTGTACAGGCTTCTGTGCTGTGGGAATATCCAGAAGATCCACACAATTCTAGTACCAACCGTACCGATAATAGAAAGGATCATAGGCACACCGGAATGTCCCATTCCCCGGAGAGCGCCAGGAAAAAGATCCATGATTCCACATAAGAAATAAGGCACTGTGGTGATGGAAAGAATCTCCACACCGCATCGGATAACCTCCGGATCCTCTGTGTAAACCTTCAGGATCTCACCGCCACACATGTAAGAGCCGCATCCCAGCACAAGGGCAATCACAAAAGACAGGATTCCGCAGTCCAGCAGCACTCTGTCCATACGTTTATATTTCCCAACGCCATAATTCTGGCTGGTAAAGCTCATACAGGCCTGAGTGACCGCATTTACAGACGCATATAAAAATCCCAGAATATTATTCGCCGCCGTATAACCAGCCATGGCAGTGGAACCAAAGGAATTTACAGAAGACTGCAAAAGCGCATTGGAAATGTTAATAACCGTACTCTGCACTCCTGCCGGTATTCCCACCTGAAAAATCTGTACCAGATAAAATTTCTTCATACACAATCTGGAAAACCGAAGCTGATAACTGCTGTCCGTCATATACAGACATCTAAGAACCAGAATACAGGAAATCAGCTGGGAAATAATGGTCGCAATGGCAACACCTGCAACACCCAGATGAAACACGATCACCAGAATCATATTCAGCACCGCGTTGGTCACACCAGCCACAACCAGGAACAGCAGCGGACGTCTGGTATCCCCTACCGCACGCAGAATAGCTGCGCCATAGTTATAAAGCATAAAAAACGGCATTCCCAGGAAATAAATCCTCATATACAGGGTGGACTGGTCAATAACATCAGCAGGGGTTCCCATAATCTCCAGTGCCCATCTTGAAAAAACAAGTCCTACAGCAGCCATCGCCACACCACTGACCAAAGCCAGTGTAACAGACGTATGTACCGTTTCCGACATCTCCTTCGCCTTACCTGCCGCATAGAACCTGGCAGCCAGTACATTAGCTCCCAGTGAAACACCAATAAAAAGATTGGTAAACACATTGATCAAAGCGGTAGTAGATCCAACTGCTGCCAGGGCCTGGCTGCCGGAAAACCGTCCCACCACAATAATATCCACAGCATTGAACATCAGCTGCAGAATTCCGGAAACCATCAGCGGAATGGCAAAAGAAACCAGCTTGTCCATAATGGTTCCGTTACACATATCTATTTCGTACTTATTCTTACTCAACTCTATCGCTCCCTCATCCATATGCCAGCACCACCGGAAGCCCCTTCCGGTCTGCCGCCAGAGTATATAAAAAGCTCTGGCAGGTACTGGCTCACATCATCCTTTCTGTCCTCGAAGCCATTTTTCAAGGACAGAATAAATCACATTCATGTCAATTGGCTTAGTCACATAATCACTCATTCCACACTCTGCCGCCCGGCTCTCATCCTCCTGGAACACATTTGCGGTCATGGCGATCACCGGAATAGTTTTCCAGTAGTCACTCTCTCCTGCACGGATATTTGCCGTGGCCTCATACCCATTCATCACCGGCATCTGAATATCCATGAAGATCAGTTCATAATAATTCTCCGGCCTGATTCCAAGAAGCTTGATCGCCTCCTGCCCATTCTCTGCCACATCCACGATCAGACCGGATTCGGACAAAAGCTCGTACGCAATCTCCCGGTTCAGCTCATTGTCCTCCACCAGCATGATCCTGCGTCCCTTCAAAAAGCCCGGATCCTTTTCCTTCTCTTCACCAGCCTCTGCTGCCAGTAAGGCCTGGTCAGCCTCCTTCTCTTCTTCCACAAGCTTCAGATCCAGCCGCACAAGAAACGTCGTACCTTTCCCCTGAATGCTCTTTACCTCAATACTTCCACCCATCTGTGCAATGATAGACTTGGCAATAGAAAGTCCCAGTCCAGTTCCCTGGGTAGCATTTGTCATGCTGTTATCTTCGCGGGAAAAAGGCTCAAACAGCTTCTTCTGAAATTCTTCCGACATGCCGATTCCATTGTCCTTCACCACAAAAGAATAGCTTGCTTTGCCCTCTGCAAAGCTATTGCCCTGGGTTACCTTTACCTGCACACATCCATGCTCAGGCGTGTACTTCACTCCATTGGAAATCAGATTGATCAAAACCTGCCTGAGTCTTACCGAATCTGCCAGCACATGATCGTCCCGGATTTCTTCTATATCCATATCAAAAATCTGGTGTTTGTCAACAGCTGCCTGACGGCATACTCCATCCACAATTTTCATGGTTTTGCTCAGGTACAGTGGTTCCTCATGAAGCATCGTATCCCCACTCTCAATTTTCGACATATCCAGAACCTCATTGATCAGCTCCAGAAGGTGTCTGGAAGAATCGTCGATCTTCTGAAGACAATCCAGAATACGCGCAGGATCGTTCAGATGATTCATGGCGATCTGGGTCATACCAAGTATTCCATTCATAGGAGTGCGAATGTCATGGGACATACTGCTGAGGAAAATGCTTTTTGCCTTGTTTGCCTCTTCTGCAGACTGATATGCCTCCTTCAGACTGTTCATCAGCTGTTCATTTCTGCTGTGGCTTTCCTGAACATCTGTCGCGATCACAGTCATCATGCCAGGCATAACATTTTCCTCGTCCAGGCAGATAAACTGGAACCGCACCCAGCGGTAAGCATCTTTTGCCCGGATCCGGGCTTCACACTCATAGCTGCCCTCCTGCTCCAGAAATATGCGGGAAAGCTCTGACAGTCTGATTTTCAGCCGTACTTTTTCCCAATCACCCGGTTCACAGTTTGGCGCCAGATATTCTTTCAGGAAGTCTCCGTAATAACCGTCCGGAATCTTTTTATCCAGAAGTCTCTGGTTTCCGCGGTAGTATACCTTGTATTCGCCAGACATCATATCCACATACAAAATGATCAGAGAATTCCTTGCCAGTGCTCCAAGAAGCTGACGGCTCTCGTTTCCGCTTTTGTGAAGGAAATCGAGAATCGTATCTCCCTCTTCATCACTTTGCTTCCGGCTGCTGGCTTCCCAGTTTTCAATATCTGTGAACAGCCTGCTTTCTTCTATTTCATTTTGATCTACTGCCTTGCCATATACCGAATAACAAGTACGGATGCGTCCCGCTCCCAGCAGATATCTGAGATCTCCCTGCAGTTCTTTATCCTCTTCCAGAAGCTCCACCAGCTCCGGACAATAAACAGAACCTTTTCCCCAGGAAAACTCCTCCGCTACTTGTTCCAGCTTCTTGGCATTCTTATAGCTTCGTCCCACAAAGTCAGTGGCTGCATCCAGACAATCGCTGATATGCAGTATTTCAATAAGGAAACGCACATTTGACCTGGTATTGTCAAAATCTGCCGGATATCCTATTTTTCCATCCCAGGATTTGTGATGTCCCAGAACAGCATCCCGATATTTGCAAAGAGCCGGAATCTCCTCTACGAATTTAGCCCCCTCACAGGGATGGCTGAGAATATCATTCTTTTCCCTTTGTGTCAGCTGCCGTGACTGCTTGTTCACAATAGAGGCAAGTCTGATCATTCCAATATCCAGAAGCTGTGCAGACTGGGAAACATAGTCCAGAATGGTCTCCTGATTTTCCAGCACTTCCACCACGTTCTCATAACCAAAGGTTCCAATCAGAAGCTCCGGCCGCTTTTTCATCACTACATTCAGAATTCGCCTGGCAATCTGCTCCACCATTGCACTGTGCATGGCAGTGCCCTCATCCCGGCTTACCATGATCTGCATAAGAACCAGGGTGTTTATTTCATCTCCGGTAATATATTTCAACACATCCCTGAGAGAACGCCATACTACATCATTTACAAAGGTATCGTTTTCTGTCCTGGACAGCCTGCGAATAGCATGCACATAATTGGATACACAAAAATCACGGAGATCTGGTGCTCCGTGATATTCATCCGCATATTTCTCCAACAATTCCAAAATCGTCGGCAGATGGTTGATCGCAACCTGAAAATAGCGGCTGTCAGAAAAAGACACTCCCTCCTGGCTGTCCAGATCGTCATGCTTCATACTGTGTTCACAGAATTTCCGATAATCCTCCAGAAGCTCTGTGCAGGTTATCTTCCCCTGATAGAACAGACAGGACTTATAATTACAGTATATTTCATCCAGCATTTCGTAGGGCTCCGGATTCTTCTCAAGCTCACGCTGATAATATTCTTCCAGAACCCGGGATGCTCTGGAAAGAAGCTCCGGATCAATCTCCCTCACTGTAAATCTCAGGACTGAATTTCCAAGAAGATCATAATTTAGTTCTTCGATCAGTTCATCAAAATCAAACCGCTCTCCGTCTAATTCCCGGACTTTCTCATCATTATAAAATTCCAGTGCCTCATCAATGTACTGCAAAAGCTCCTTGGACGTGTCCAGGTTAAAGTTCATCAACACTATCGGAAAATTATAATAGGAAAAAAGGATTCGCTTCCTTACGTCAAAATCCTCAATCTCAAAATATCTGGAAGAAAGTGCCCGCAGTCTGTCAAAATACATGGCTCCTTTCTTTCCATCTTCATCACTGAAGGGACGGTTATAAAAATTTCCCAGAAGGTTCAGGGTCCAGATATAAGAGTCCAGATCATCACTTTTCTGAAAATATTCATCCAGAAGCTCCAGGATTTCCAGCATGGCAAGGTTATCCTCATAGCCCTCATCATCGGCCATGCGGATCTGATGCAGAAATTCTCTCGCCAGTTCCTCGTTCAGGCTCGCCTCCCCGTCAAGGAAGGGGCGGATATACAGATTCAGAAGTGCCTCATTCTCAATGTAAAGCCTGCGCATCATTCTGGATTTGTTCTTCAGATTTTCGATCCACGCCTCCTGGTCTTCTGCCTTCAGCAGATTCTCCTGAATCTGATCTTCCGTCTTCAGATTTTCTTTGTATTTGGTGTAAAAATGAATAATATTTTCCCGCGTGATCATTCCGCCGCACCTCTTTTGGAAATACGTTCATGATTCCGGCTCTTGCACTGATACATTCTTTGATCCGCTTCCTTCACCAGATCTGCGATTTTTCCCTTTTTTTCCTCAAATGCCACAATGCCATAGGAAAAGCTGATGTTGCGGCTTTCTCCGTTAATATCAAAATGGATCGGGCTCTTTTCCAGAATTTCGTTTAACCGCTCCTGGATCTGCTCCGGCTCCAGTGCAGACAAAATAAGGAACTCATCTCCTGCATACCGGTACAGAAGATCCTGCCTGTCCATAGCACACTTCATATTCTCTGCAAAACACACCAGGTAACGGTCTCCGTTTTCATGGCCATAGCAGTCATTGATCAGCTTCAGATAATCCAGGTCAATAAATACAAGGCTGCCCTTCTTATGATTCTTCATAAAACGCCTACTGTTGCGGTCAAAAGCCGCACGGTTCAGACAGCCGGTAAGGGCATCCTTATCCATGGACACCTTCAGGCGTTCAATCCGAAGCTCCTCACGGGTAAGGAGACGTACCATCTGATCGTAATTCTCCTTCTCCTGCTCCAGAGACTCCAGATACATTCTCTCGAATTCCGGTATCTGTCTCCGAAGCTCTTCCCGGTCACTTCTGTATGCAGCAGTGCGCATAAGCTTATAAACCGGACAGAAGCTTCCGCTGAAATTCCTGGCATTCTTAATGTAGCTGCCAATACGTATAATATCGTCCCAGCGTTCTTCCTCCGCCATTACCTGAAGGAACTCTCCGAAATAGCAGACGCAGAAGCTTAAGGTATCCCTGGCACCCTCCCCGGCTTCCATTTTCTTCATATAACTGTTGAATTCTTCCGCAATGACCGCCTTGTCTTTTTGCTGGTAAAGACGAAGGTACAAGTCCGTAAATTCCTTCTGAAGCAGGAAAAAAGCTCTGCCATCTTCAGGAATCTCCCGTTCTGTAAGAATTGCCTGCATATCCACTGCCGCCTGCTCCGCGCCTGCAACATCTCCCATGCCCAGCTTCACGTAAACCTTGCTGTCATAATAGACCAGCTCATTTAAAGTATCCGAATTCCAGAAATCCACACTGCTGTCACAGGGATCCAGTCTGGAAATATCCATCATTTTCTCCAGATAAAAATCCGCCTCAAAAAACAGTCCACAGTCTGAAAAAGCGGCTACGATAGTGTTATAAACAGATTTCAGAGGAGATCTTAAGGTAAATCCGGAATTGGCATATTTCAGGCCATATTCCACAATCTTCGGGGGAAAACCAAGGCAGAAATAAAGTCTTACCAGGGCAAGATAAAGTCTGGATTTCTCCTTGGAACGCTCCATGTGAACTCCGGCCTCCCGGCAGATTTCGATCAGAGGATAAGCATATTCCTGAAAATTATAGGCAAAAATCCCATAACTTATATAATAGATTTCTTCTGTATAAACAGTAAAATCCGATATCTGCTTCAGCTCCTCCACACAGCGTGCCACATCCTCTTTTGTCCAGGTTCCTGTTTTTACTTTATTTTTTATTTCTTCAACTGTATACATACAAGTTTTATTCTCCTGCTTATTACTGTTGTTAATTCGACAAAAGACCCGGTGAGTTTAATAGATCACCCGGTCTCTTCCCTGTTCTTTGCCCATATAAAGTTTCGCATCCACATTTTTCAGCAAGGTGTCTATATTGGACTTGAAATCATTCTCCTCCACGCCAAACGTCATAGTAACCGGAATCCATTCTCCCCTCCAGTCAAACAGATCGTTGCCCAGCTTCATGCGAAAAGTGTTGAGCATAAGGCATACTTCGTCTCCGTTCATATCCGGGAAAAAGAAGATGAATTCTTCGCCTCCCCAGCGGCACAATTTGGCATGCTCACCCAATTCCCGGCTCATGTGCTGTGTGATCCATACCAGTACCGCATCTCCGCAGTCATGTCCCCAGTGGTCATTAATTCTCTTAAAGAAATCAATATCGCCCATACCAATGGTAAACGCCATAACAGGCTCTTTCCTGCGCTTCTCCGTAATGTACTGTATCATCTGACGGCGGTTCCACAAACCTGTCAGCGGATCGGTCCCTGCCTGTTTCTTCAACTGCTCATTATACAGCACCAGCTTCTTCTCCGCAGATTCCACATTGGAGCTGAACATACTGCACGCTACAGCCATAAGCACAAACGTCACAATGGTATTTATGATCTGTAATACAACTGTAGCCGTTTCTGTCAGGGCGAAAACAGAAATATTTACCCTGCAGTACAAAAACAGGCTGAATCGTACTGCAAACAGAACTACTGTATAGCTGACCTTATACACAAGAGAATTGTAGACAGCAAAATATACCAGTACCAGCATCTCAAACATCAGATGCTGAATACCGCAGTCCCATCCATAGAGAACAACAAACACAATTATCCATGCCAGCTGCAGACCGCTGCAGACAAGCACACTGGTGTGTACCTTCAGCCGGTATGTTGCATAAAAAGCAGCAACCGCCATTGCTGCGAAAATATATCCTGTCCAGACCTCTGTCTTCGGTCCCACAATGCAGAATACGAACGGAATGATCAGAAAATAAAGTCCCAGAATCAACAATATAATTCTGAGAAGGAACAATATACGCTGAGGCTCATTCTCATGAACTGCTTCTTTCCTCAACAATGCATAAAATTTCCTGCACAGCCCTTTAAACATTACAGGTGCCGCCTTTCCCACGAGTGTTCAATATAATAATATTGCACTATTTATCACAAAAATGCAACCTTTTTTGTAATTATTTATATTATTTGCGCTTTTTACTTTACGGTTCAATGGTAACGTTCCGCAAGGTGTTTTTTGTGAACAAAGTTCACAGGAAGTCCAGGAATCTCAGCACGAAATCATGCGAATGCATGATTTCTGCGCATCGCAAAGCGTGTTACTGGTCACGGAGTGACAGTAGCCTTTTTGCCAAATATTGCTTTTTATTCATAGTCAGGATTACAGAATCAAAAAATCTGATATATAAATCTTTTGTAACGATTCGGCAGGTGCTTTAATCCTCCACTCTTGTTCCCATGTAATAGAAGCCTTTACAGGTATCCAGACGCACATTCACATACTTGCCAAGAAGATCCGGGGTTCCTGGAAAATGAACCAGCAGATTATACTGGGTTCTTCCTGTGAAAATACCCTTTTCCTTGCTCTCCGTCTCAACAAGAACTTCCTGAACCTCGCCCTGGAATCTGGAAGAGACTTCTCTTCCTTTCTCCTGAACCAGCTTTAGAAGGCGGTCAAAACGCTCCTTCACCACATCCTCTGGAACCTGATCCTCCATCTTCGCCGCAGGAGTGCCGCTTCTCTTGGAATAGATAAAGGTAAATGCAGTATCAAAATCAGATTTCTCCACTACATCCAGAGTTTCCTGAAAATCCTCCTCAGTTTCACCCGGGAAACCTACAATAATATCTGTAGTCAGGGAAATATCCGGCACCGCTGTACGGATTTTCTCCACCAGTCCCAGATACTTCTCCTTATCATAATGCCGGTTCATGATCTTCAGGATACGGCTGCTGCCAGACTGCATAGGCAGATGCAGATGATGGCACACCTTCCTGCTCTTACTCATATATTCGATCAGCTCATCAGATAGATCCTTCGGATGAGAAGTCATAAACCGGATTCTCTTCAGCCCCTCGATCTGCTCCACCTTCTCAAGAAGCTGTGCAAAAGTCACCGGATCCTTCAAAGTCTTTCCATAAGAGTTTACATTCTGTCCCAGAAGCATAACCTCTGTAACGCCATCCGCCACCAGAGCCTCTATCTCTTTCACAATCGCCTCCGGCTCACGGCTTCTTTCACGCCCTCTTACATAAGGCACAATGCAATAACTGCAGAAATTATTACATCCAAACATAATATTCACACCGGACTTAAAAGAATAATTACGCTCTGTAGGCAGCTCCTCCACGATCTTATCCGTACCCTCCCAGATATCGATCAGCTGGCTGTCACGATTCTCCATCTCATAAAACAGCTCTGCAAACTTAAAAATATTATGGGTTCCAAACACCAGATTGACAAATGGATAATCCTTCTGGATCTTATCCACAACCTGCTTCTCCTGCATCATACACCCAAACAAAGCAATCTTCATATCCGGATTAGACTTCTTCAGACTATGCAACTTACCAAGGCGACCATACACCTTAAGATTGGCATTCTCACGAACCGTACAGGTATTATAAATCACAACATCCGCATCCTCTGTTTCCTGTCTCTTAAAACCAATCTCATCCATAATCCCTGCGACAACCTCAGATTGCTTCTCATTCATCTGACACCCAAACGTCTGCAGACAATAAGTAATCCGCCGTCCCAGCTCCCGCTCCCTCAAAGCCACCATCTCAGCCAGCTTCGCCATATAATAATACTGACGCTCTGTATCATCCTGAGGCGGTGTAATACTCGTATCTATCTTACTGAAATCAATTTCATTAAACATACTTTATTCCTTTCATAAAAAGACCCCTTGTCAAATCAAGGGGCTACTCCTGTCTATGTCTAAATATTTTATCCTATTTACCCCCTTTTGTCCAGCAATTTATTTCCCCACACTAAGCACTGCCCTGCACACAAGCTCTCCATTTCCCGATCCCATCTTGCACCTTCCCACTTACACAATTATCCTCCCCCAGGCGCTGCCCGCACGCAAGCTCTCCATCCCCCGATCCCATCTTGCACCTTCCCACCTATACAATTATCCTATCCCCAGGCGCTGCCTGCAGCCGCCGTCCCTTCCCAGTAACCAGTGAGAGGAAGTGGGTGCCGTCTGGGGGCATTGCCGAAATGGGGCGTCTGGCGAGCATAGCGATCTATAAAATTGCACTGTCTGAGCCCTGCAAGGGCGAGTTTGCAATTTTATAGATCACTAGGCGGCGGAGCCAGACACCCCATTTCGGCACCGCCCCCAGACGGCACTCACTTCCTCTCACGTCCCTCGAAATCAAAAAAGGCTTCAGGGAACGCACTCACACACTCCCTGAAGTCATTCATATAGGGGAAATTACAGCTCTACGTAATGTCCCTCTGCTTCACCGTTTACTACATAATATGCCTTATTCTCTTCAGTCTTAACGTAAACTTTAATATCCTGGATATCTTCTTCTTTCTTTCCGGTCATCTCTGTCCAGGCCTTTTTCACATTTGCCACTACATCCTTAGTAGTGAATTCCTTGCCTGCATACTGAATAAAAATCTCCTCAGCTGCAACAGCAGCCTTCTTAGCAGTTCTTCTAACAGCAGGCTTCTTAGCCTCTGCCTTCCCAGCTGTCTTAGCCGGAGCCTTTGCAGTCTCCTTAACAGCCTCTTTCGCAGTCTCTTTAACGCTCTCAGTAGCAGCCTTAACAGCCTCTGCCTTACTTGGCTCAGCCTTTACCTCTGCTGCAGCTGTAGCTTTAACCTCAGCCACAGTCTTAGCAGCCTTCTTGGCTGCCATTGTTTCTGCCTTTTTTGTAGTTCTCTTCGTAGCCATTATAATAGCCTCCTTGACGGTGAATATAATCTTCGTTTTCGCTTCTATGATAGAATACTACGAATCAATTTTTTTTGCAAGTTCTGATAAAATCCCCCTTGACAAACCATTTCTCTGAATTCATAGGTAAAAGTATACAAACAAAACCTGTTAATTTCAGGAAATCCTCGGGTACAAATCTTAAAATCCTGATAATTTTTGTTTTCTTGCACAGTTATTACCAAAAAAAGGATGGATTTTCTTATTTTTTTCGTCATCTATTTCCCTGTAAAACCTTACAATCCAAGGTTCTCAAGGTCATATTTCATATAAGCATTCAATCTTTCTTTCAATTTTTCGTGCTGGGGCAGCTCCAGCTCCCTGTCAAGATCCAGGATTCCTCCCGCAGCATCACTGGCAGCCTTCAATATATCCGAATCCTGATAAATATCTCCGATCCGAAACTCCAGCTGTCCGCTCTGACGGATTCCAAACAGATCTCCCGGTCCCCGAAGCTTCAGATCCTCCCCTGCTATAAAAAATCCATCATTCGATTTATTCAAAATCTCCAGTCTCCTGGAGGTCTCTTCCTCTTCATTTCCCTGCATAAAAATACAGTAAGACTGATATGCCCCACGTCCAACACGCCCTCTCAGCTGATGAAGCTGCGCAAGTCCGAACCGCTCCGCATTTTCTACCATCATTACCGTAGCGTTTGGCACATTTACCCCTACTTCCACTACTGTAGTAGACACCAGCACCTGGATTTCTCCCCTTGCAAACTGTTCCATGATCCCATTCTTTTCCTTGGGCTTCATTTTTCCATGGAGCATTCCAATGGTGATGTCTGATGGAAAAATCTCTCTCAGCCGTGCTGTATAGTCCGTCACGTTTTCCCCGTCTGCCCCCTCGCTTTCTTCTACCATAGGGCAAATCACATACGCCTGGCGCCCTTCCCGCACCTGCCTTTCTATAAAGGAGTAGGCTTTCGGGCGATAAGACGTGCCAACTACACAGTTCTTAATCGGGAGACGCATGGCAGGAAGCTCATCTATAATGGAAATATCCAGATCCCCGTATACAATGATCGCAAGAGTTCTGGGGATGGGAGTGGCACTCATAACCAGCACATGCGGCGCATTTCCCCTGGTAGTCAGTGCCTCTCTTTGCTTCACGCCAAAGCGATGCTGCTCATCGGTGATCACAAGGCCAAGATTCTCGTACACCACTTTTTCCTGGATCAGGGCGTGAGTTCCAATGATCACATTTGCCTCCCCGGATGCGATTTCTCCATAGATTCTTCTTTTCTCTTTCTGGGTGGTTGAGCCAGTAAGAAGAACCGGATGGCAGGATGAAATCTCCTGTTCCTCTATCAGCTTTGTAAATGCTTCAAAATGCTGATTTGCAAGTACCTCTGTGGGCACCATCAATGCTGCCTGATAGCCATTTTCCACAGTAAGGATCATTGCCAGAAAAGCCAGAATCGTTTTTCCGCTTCCAACGTCGCCCTGAACCAGCCGGGACATAAGGGTATGCCCGCAAAGGTCTCTTTCGATTTCATGCCAGGCGTTTAGCTGCGCCTTTGTCAGATGATAAGGAAGACCTTCCATAACCTGTTCTGTGATCCATACCGGCTTCATGGGAAAAGCGTTAGGAGCTTCTTCTGTTTTTCCCTTCAGGATCTGTACTGCCAGAATAAACAAAAGGAATTCGTCAAACACAAGGCGTTTTCGCGCCACCAGAAGTTCCTGCATATTGCCTGGAAAATGGACAGTGGAAATGGCATAATTATCATCTGCCAGGTGATAAAATTCCTTAATCTCATCTGGGAGAAATTCTGTCTGCAGGCTCTGTTCATCCAGGATCTGATGCATCAGCTTGATTATCAGTTTGTTTGTAAGCCCTGCAGTAAGTCCGTATATGGGCTGCATGCTGTGAAGGATTTCTTCATAAGCTGCGGGCGTGAAAATCTCCGGATGCTCCATCTCCAGATGACCTTTTTTTCTGGAGATTTTGCCACGGAAAATAAAGCAGCTGCCTTTTTTCAGAGTGTTTTTTAAGTAGGGGGCATTAAACCATACCACAGGAAGTTTTCCGGTGGTATCTGCCACAGTGATGGAGATCACCTGAAGATTACGGATCCTGTTTACATAGACTCCGGCAGTGACTGTTCCACGAACAGACACCACAGAGTTCTCCTTCAAAGAACCAATTTCCTCCGGTGCCTCATATGAGTCGTAATTTCTTGGATAGTAATGGAGCAGATCATCTGTTGTAGTGATACCGATCTTCTGAAATAGTTTTTCCGTCTTTTCTCCTACTCCTTTTAGTTCCCGAAGAAGCTTTGCCACTGTTTTTCCCCTCTTTCTGACCATTCATCTCTGTTTCCGGGTCTTTCTTCATTTGCCCGAAAAGCGTTCTCATTATTTTACAACAAAGACTGCCAATTTTCCATACTTATTTCACTTTGCCCATAGCAATATCTCCTGCCAACCACTTCGACCTCAACAACAGCTTCACGGTGCGCAAAAAAACTTAATATTACCAATGATCCTAGGTTTATTGTCAAAGAAGACAGGGCGGAAATCTTCCACCCTGTCTTCAATCTCTTTATCATTCGCTGCCCTGCAGCTATTCATTACTCAACAGAAATAATGTAATAATAAATCGGCTGTCCGCCCATATTTACCTCTACTTCGCAGTCCGGATATGCTTCCTCCAGCTCTGCGGCAAGGCTCTCGGCATCCTCTTCTGTGGTCTCAGCACCGTAGTAAATGCTAATCACCTCAGAATCCTCGTCTACCATAGCTGCCACCATTTCTTTGGCAACATTCTCACGTCCCTTGCCTACTGCAAGAATTCCGTGATCACCGATTCCCATAATATCACCCTCGTGGATTTCTTTCTCATCCAGTCTGGTGTCGCGGACTGCGTATGTTACCTGTCCGGTCTTCACCATGGATACAGCCTCCATCATGGCTTCCAGATTCTCTTCTCCATTCATTTCCGGCTGGAAGCTGATCAGAGCTGTGATTCCCTGCGGAATCGTCTTGGTAGGAACTACCACGATCTCTTTGTCCTCGGTAAGGTCTCTCGCCTGGTTTGCAGCAAGAACAATATTCTTATTATTCGGGAAAATATAAATAGTATCTGCATTTACTTCAGCGATGGCATTGAGCATGTCCTCTGTACTTGGGTTCATGGTCTGACCGCCCTCGATGATATAATCTACATTCAGCTCTTTAAACAGGGTGGAGAGTCCTTCTCCGACGGAAACACTGATAAATCCGTATTTCTTATGCTCTTTGGCGGCTTTCACAGCAGCTTCCTTCTTCTCCTGTTCTTCCTGCTCCCGGGCAAGCTTCTCGGCATCCTTGATCAGCTTCTCCTGATGTTCCTCACGCATGTTATCAATCTTCATGCGGGAAAGTGCACCGTAGGTAAGCGCTTTCTCGAATGCCTGGCCAGGATGATTGGTGTGTACATGTACTTTCACGATTTCATCATCTGCTACCAGTACAATGGAATCACCAATTGATGTAAGGAACTCCTTGAAGCTGTGAAGCTCCTCATCTGGAAGAGGCTTATTCAAAAGAATGATGAACTCCGTGCAATATCCAAATTTGATATCCGCTTCTGCCTGCTGGGAGATCCTGGTCACTGCCGGACCGGAAGATACCTTCTCAAATGCAGAATAGTCGATTTCTTTTCCAAGATAACCATCAAATGCACCACGGAAAACTTCTAGAAGTCCCTGTCCGCCTGAGTCTACTACACCTGCTTCTTTCAGGACAGGAAGCATTTCCGGTGTGCGGGCAAGTGTCTTCTCAGCATGCTCGAAAATGGCACGGAAGAAAAGCTCCAGATTCGCAGATTCCTCTGCAATCTCAGCAGCCTTTACTGCGGCCTCACGTGCTACTGTAAGAATGGTACCTTCCTTCGGCTTCATAACTGCTTTGTATGCAGTCTCTACAGCCTTCTCCATAGCAGCTGCGATCACAACTGCATCCATTTCTTTATGTCCCTTGGTTCCCTTGGTAAAGCCTCTGAGAAGCTGGGAAAGAATAACGCCTGAGTTACCTCTGGCTCCACGCAGGGAACCGGACGAAATAGCCTTGGCGAGTGTCTCCATATCAGGATCTGTAAGACTGCTTACCTCTGATGCAGCTGACATAATAGTCATTGTCATATTCGTACCGGTATCTCCATCCGGAACCGGGAATACATTCAGCTCGTTGATCCATTCTTTCTTCGCTTCCAGGTTCTTGGCTCCTGCCAGAAACATTCTGGAAAGTATCTTGGCATCTATGGTCTGTCTATCCACCACAAGTTTCCTCCTCTAATCCTAATCTATTGCACGAACACCTTCTACGTAAATGTTGATTTTCTCAATCTCCATTCCTGTAAAAGCCTCGACTTTATATTTCACATTGTTTACAAGATTATCTGCAATAGTGCTGATATTCACACCGTACGCCACGATTACATGAAAATCAAGGCGAATCTTATTATCTTCTGTGATCTTAACATTTATACCATGCTGTAAGGAATCTCTCCTGAGCAGCTTTACAAGGCCGTCCTTCATGCTGACAGCGGCCATACCGATAATACCAAAACATTCTACTGCAACGCTTCCTGCATAAGTCGCGATTACATCCGTATCAATAATGATCTGGCCAAGGCCGGAATCTATACGTCCCTTCATATGGTTTACCTCCATTAATTTGATTTTCAAAATGTATATACCATATTATACCCTTTTTTCATTCATTACGCAATGCTAGAGTTCGACTTGGTTCATCATATATCAAAAAGCCTGTATTTTCAAGGTTTTTTTGAATTTCTTATAAATCTATGTTTCGTCTATTTGCGTCTATATTCCTTTGTTTGTCGTAAAATTTGGCGTAAAATTGGCGTAGAAAAAGCCACGCCCAATAGTAGGGAATGGCTTTGATCTTACATATATTTCTCTAGCTTTTTCATTTCATTTTGCATTCTTTCTATACTTCCATGATTATAAACATTCATTGTCATGCTAATATCACTATGCCCCATGATTCCCTGTAATATTTTAGGATCCATCCCGGCTTCTGCCATTCTCGTACATGCAGTGTGCCGTAATATATGGGCTGTTATATGCGGTAGCAAAATAGGTTCTCTGTTCCTTAGAATATATCCTTGACACAAAATTAATAATATCAAGTTGCAGTGTACTAACAGATTTCTGACTGTAGTATAAATCGCAAAGTTCCTCTGTTTCCTTTAATTTTGCTTTTAACTGTTCGATTTCTTCCTGCTGGTCTGTAATGATCTCACTTGCCAACGGCTGATAGTCTGCATCATTCTCCGCATACTCGGAAATAGCCTTTTCTTTCTCTTCGGCGGTCTCATCATCCAGGTAATCCCAGAAATCCAAAACTCGCTCTTCTTCCTCTTCCTCCACTGCCGCTTCCATTTTTTCTGGAGCTCCTGTGTAGTTTGCTCTGAACTGTTCCAGTCTATTAGGCAGGGTTTTTGTGTAAAATTCCTGTGCCTCATCATTTCTGAATTTTGATAATCTTCTTTCGATTACCGCCTTGTATTTTTCTGCGATTTCTGCTCTGTTCATTCAATCATTCCTCCATAAAATTCTTGCTAGGGGCTAACAGGAATGATATACTGCACCTGTAGCCCTGTGATTTGCTTGTTTCCGGGTTACACGCCCCTGTCGGAGTTGCAGCTCTGACAAGGGCATTTTTATTAAATTCCTTTTCCATCATGTACGAGCTGAAACAGAACGGTACACATCACACCAGAAAAGAAAATTAATACTGCTTCTGTTGCTGTGAACATCTCTCAAACTCCTTTCTTTTGGTATGCTCTGCATCCACCAAGGGACGAAGTAAAGCAAGTTCTTGATCAATCTGCTTCATTTCAATCTCATATTCTGGTTTCCAGTCATTACCGCTATGACAAATAATAAAAGATTTTCTGCTTACCAGCTGAATGTATTTCAAAACCTCTTCTGCTGTCATATCGGTTGTACCTGGGATTCCCCGAAAAAGCTCGCCTTATAGGTAGCACCATCTCCCCGGCTTCCCCAAATCAGCGCTGTGCTAAACAATGCCTTGCTTCCGTGAATAACCTCAAATCCGAGTTCTTTCCACCTAGCCCATGTATTAACAGGCTCGGTTATATTTGCCGCTTTTTTGGCTGTTTCAATGCGAGTATTGTTTACTTCCTCAGCCTTTGCAGATAACCACGCTCTGTGAAGAGCTTCACCAAAACTGATACCCTTTGTTTTACGGTAAATCTTCCAGGCTTTCAACATGACCTTTGATAAATTATATCTCATATGTACATCTCCTTTCTCTTCTGGAAATCCCGATCAGCTCCGGCAGGTCTTAAACCAATCTCGACAACTCCTGTGCCTTTGCTTACCCTTGCCCGGTGTTATGTCAGTGTCTTTGGTACATCTTGCGATCTCATCATTTTCACTTTTCGCTGTTCTCTGTTCCCTTGAACTGATTATAGTATAGTCTATCGTACCCGATATATCAATATGTAAAATTCACGATATTGTACCCGATATAAAAATGTTATTTTGTGTAATATGTATATTGTACCCGATAGTATTATAAACTATAATAATTTTAATTATATCCAACAACATAGAAAGGAGTTCAACATGTCGGAAGAAAGCAAGATTAGTAAAGCTCAGCAAAAAGCAGTTGCAAAATATATGAAAAATAATTATGACGAAATCAAAATTCGTGTTGAAAAAGGAAAACGCGAAATCATTCGCCAGGCAGCAGAAGCCGCCGGGGAATCTGTAAACGGCTATATTAAAAAAGCTGTAGATCAGCGCATGGAGCAGGACTGCAAAAAGTAATCAAGCCTAATAAAGAGAAAAAGAGCTTGAACATTTGTTCTTTTTGTGCTATTTTAAAAATAGGCTAACGCTTGCGTGGAGCTTTAACGAACTCACCACACGCATAAATCTACACAAAAAGGATAGTTTCATTTCCTTAAATGAATAAAAAGGGCTGCTCTTTCGTTTGGGCGGTCTTTTTTATTGCGTTTCTGTGCTACTTGTACTATAATAATTAATAGATAACGATCACCTTTCTAGGAACCCCGGTTATTCAATGCACGCACACGAGTAACCAGGGTTTTTTTATTGACTTAGAATTTTTCTCATGACTGTTTCTGTCTGCTTTGAGATTTTCCAGATCGGCTCAGAATTAGCCCGGAACATATTCACTAGCAGAGTTTGAGTCGCGTAGTATGCGTTCATAGAATCGCCCAGCTCTTGTTTTGCAAGTTGGAAAACTTTCTCGATACGTTCCGGCGATATCCGATAGAAAGTGGAAAATTCCGTTATCAAACATCCAACAATTTCTTGATCGGTCACTGCAGCCCCTCCTGTTTGCGCCCCTGCACCAGATTGCCAGCACCGGGAACTTAATTTCTTAATCTTCTGGCTCTGTTGTTTTCTGGTTCATACAATTGGAATAATTTTTTGCAAAATACGCCGCCGCACTGTTCGTTCCATTAGATTGAGCTGTCACATGAACACCATCAGCATTTACAAGCTCAACAGGTTCTTGATCTGCCTTTTTCTGTTTGTTTGCTTCCATTTCTGCAAAGCCTTGCTTACTAATGCGGCTGATCCGAACGTCTTCAACTGTTTCTTTCTCATACTGCTGTTCATATCTGTTTAAAAAAGTACCTTCTGCATGTACACGAATCTTCATACTTGTACCATCACGGCCTGTTCCGCCATTTTCTTTCCCGGTCAATTCCCCAGTAAATTTATCAATGACTTCACTTGCTGTTTTTGCCACTTCATCTAGCACCGCATTTGCCTTTGCTTCTGACGGAACATTTAAGCGGAATCCGTTCTGTTCTGCCATCAACTGCACTTTTCGGACACAAAATTCCGATCTGCTCTTCATTGCATCCTTACAAAAGCTGGCCAGTTCATCTTCTGTAAGTTGCACCTCGCTTTGGCTGATAATATTCATCTTATTAAGCAAATCAAAATCAAAGTAGCCCTTTATGTACTTGTTAGCGTTGCCCCTTCTCCGATCTGCGACTGCAGCAGCCAATTTTTCCCGGTACATATTTCTGGTAAATTCAAAATGTTTACCATATTCTGCATCCAAACTTGCCAATTCTTCCTTTAATGCCGTTGGATTCAGTCGAGCCTTTGCAGTCTCAATCTCTTCAATTTTTCGATTTGCCAAACCGTCCACATCGCCCTTAAAATCCTTCATAATTCTTCGAATTTCATCAAATTTTCCCATCCCTTTATTCCCCTTTCACTTCTGGTTTAAGAACTTCAACTGCAGTTGCAACAACTTCCGCACAGCCATAACTCCGACGTGTGCAGAATCCCAGTTTTACGAAATGCCCCGGTTTAACTTCCATATTCTCGGACAGACCAACTTTTGCTGATTTTCCATAAAAATCAATAGTCAAACTTTCAAAACAATACGGCATTCCATCTTTACCAATTCCGCTTTTTGAAGTTTTAGATAAAACTTTAAAATATTTTTTTTCCATTTTTTCTGATCTCCTTTCAAATTAACTTGTCCATTTTTGCGGTGATAATATAAACTTTTGACGCTTCGGCTCCGAAATAATGTACTTGCTCATATCCTCGCCCTGCTCTAGCAACTCTGATTTCGCTTTTTCAATTTGCTCGACTGCTTCTTGCTCTGAAATGTCCAGCATTTCCGCAATATCTCGCTGTGAAAACAATTCTTGTGTGTGAAACTGTTCAGACAGCATCATCCGAAGTCCATGAAATGTGCTTGCAACAGTCAAATCATAATTTCGGACACCATTTTTCATCATTCGGATTAACTCTTTTTTATCCACCCCAAATCGGGAATAGGTTTTCATTAGTTCCGTAGCCGCTTCTTCAATCGTCATTTTTTCAATCTCCTTTCTAGCCTAATAAATGCCTAGGTTTGCTTTAATCTCTGTTAATTGGTTGCTTATTTCGTCCTAAAATCAGCTTTTAAACATTCAATGGTAATTGTCCATCTACGACACAAAATCCAAAATTCGGGCGTTTAATGCTTATTATTATGTAAATTGTAGGGGTGACGAATTTCGTCTAAGCAATTTTGAGCAATTCCCATTTTGTGAACTTTGACTGTCCGAAAAACGGACATCCAGAATATTTCAGTCCCTTTTTTGTTTTTTTGAAAAATTTTGAGGGAGCTTGATATTAAAAGCCTTTTTTATTTGCTCGAGTGGAAGGGTAGGTTATTCAGCCCAAGATGGGCGGCATATATACCCCTCCGGGGGCGTTCCCTGCCTCCTGTTCATAGCTGATTTTTCAGCCATGAAAATGTATTGCTTTTCTCTGAATAAATCATTCTCATGACTCGAAACGCCCTATTTATAAGGCTTTGTGCCATCTGTCACGCACGATTATGACAATATTTGTGACAATCTGGCAGCAGAACACACAGGATCATGCTAATCGCCCTGATCTACAAGCTACAAATCATAAGCTCAAAGATTGACCGCAAGGCTTTAGCATTCGTCACCAAGGACGAGGAAACCAACCATTCTGACGAGGTTCGGAAGATTATTCCGAATGGTTCTACTGCCTTTTTTTATGTGTCAAGGTGTGTCGTTTTTTTTATCCGTGATGCCATGCGTGCAAATTGTCTTTTTTTAATGTGTCGGAGTATTCGGGCAGGTTTCTTTTTTATCCGTTATGCCATGCCCTGTTTTCTTGTTTGCTTCAATCGTTTCTTGGCTCCACTTCATAAACCCATTATCAAGCCTATGCTTTCCCGGTTCTGCCCTAATTTTTTTCATCCTTGCTCCTTTCTTCCAATTCCGCGCAAACCGCCAACAGTAGCGATTCCGCAAACTTTTGTTCTGGTTCTCCCCGGTATTTTTCATCAAGTTGCTCGCACGCTTGGTCAAGCTCCTGCCACTTCTGCTCGTCCTGTTGCCGGATGCCATGATATTTTTTGTGCAAATTCCAAACGGCTGTCCAAACATCAAAATATTGTTCCTTAAAGTTCAATGTTCTCCTTTCCTCAACATAGTGTCGAACCTTTACAATAAGGCCTAATAAGAAGAAATCCCTTGCTTACTCCTTATTCGGCGTACTTACTCCACCACATGTCACTGACAGTACAGCTAAATGGATGAGTAAGCGTCAAACCCAGTGTTTATGCGGTTTCTGCTTACTCATCATGGTGGGGTAGTAAGCATTTCACTTTTTCCTTTACTACCCCAAGGTGCGGAGTAAGTAAAAGTATTGATTTTAAAGGTTTTTTTGCTTATTCCCCCATCAAAAACCTCCCTTAGTGAGAAGTGCTGAGTAAATAACTGTAAAATACCTTTGAATTTCCAAAACCTTCTGCTTCGCTACTAAGCAATTTCTTTTTGCGTAGTTCAGTTTTCGCGCGACTTAAAGTATTTTTACTAATGCCTGCGCTTTCTGCTGCTTCGTCCAGTTCAGAAGTTGGCTTTTTGCCATTTCTAAGAAAATCAATTATAAACTTCTCCGCATCTGCTCTCTGTGGTGCTTGCCGCCGTTCATAATCTCGTTCACTAACGAAATCTGCATCTTTCTTGTCTGAAAATCCTACAAATTCCGCGCCATTTTCAGTAATATTAAATAGTACCGTTTGTGCTAATGGAGCATAATTGTTTTTCTCTTGGCTTAGATATCGTTCACTGCTTCCTGTAATAGTTCCAACAATCATCACTGATCTAGCAATGTCCCAAACGTCCGCGGAATCTGCTATTCGATTTCGTCCAAACACTCCCTGTTTTTTGTTGGTGTGAACAACAATTAGGCTTGTTACGCCAAACTCTTCACCAATTCCAATTAAAGGACTTAAGCAAGCTCGCATTGCGTTTCGCTGTCCCATTTGCATATCGACAGGAACAAAGGCCTGTAACGGATCAAAGACAACTAGGGTTGGTTTTACGTCCTCAATCAAACTTTTCAATAATTCTGAATTGAATTTGATTTCCGAAAACCTTTCATTTTTCAAATCCACCGAAAAAATATTATTGAAATTTGCTCCTGCTTTTCTAAGTCTTGCTTTTAGAGTGTATTCCAAAGAATCTTCCGAGGAAAAAAATAGTACTCTCTGCGGCTCCGCTTGAAAAAACTCTTTCGGCGTTTCATCAAAAAACACTTGCTTCCCAGAACTAATTGCAGCTGCCAAAGCGCACCAAGCATTTGTTTTTCCACTACCACCATCGCCAGCCAGAATAATAATCTGACCTTTTGGCATACGTTGTGGAACTAACCAAGATGCCTCTTTTTCAGTTATATCGTTTAAATTGACAAGTAAATTCTCTTTTTCTGCCATTTGTAAATCACCTTGTCTTGGCTCTCATATGGCGCTCTTGACCACCTTTCTAATTTTTAATATATCCCACACAGCAAATCTAGCAGTCCCCGGGCTGCAGTTAACCGATTCTGACAAGTGCACCACATCCATGACAACGGTCTGCAATGTTCGCCTTCAAGAATTGCCTGGTAAAGTTGACACTCGCTTTTCAGTGTATCAACTTCCATTCTCCAGCGCTTTTTTTCTTGTTTCTTGGCTTCAATCTGCTGCCGCCTGGCTTCTTCCTGTTTGCGTATCAAATCCCGGCTATGTGCCTTATCGGGCGTATTTAACCCGAAACATTCCCGGATTTGTTTTAAAGCCGTCCAGGAATCAACTCCCCTAACGTGCGACCACAAACGGATTACATCGCCGCCGCAACCCCTGCCAAAATCATAGAAGCTTTGTGTTGCCGAATAAATGCGGATACTCGCCGTTCTTTCGGATGGAAACTTATACAAATGCCCCTGTTTCTCAAGTAAATATCTTGCCACGCTTTCAATGCCTACCTGCTGTGCTACTGTTTCAAAATCCTCTCTCGTTGCTCAACCACTCCTTTCATTTGATTTTTTTTCGTATTATTTAATTGAATTTTCATCTACCAGATTCGACAGTTTCATCATATGTATTAGATGCACCTGTTTAATGTGCTTAATTATCTTTCGTAGAAATGTGTTAGTTGGTTTTGTAAACAGAATCAATGTATCTGTAAAGTACTGGCATATCAATTCTTACAGTTCGCCCAACTCGAATAACCGCGTTGGCTTCTGTAGCAACCTTCATAAGAGTGTTTCTGCTCCAATTAGTATCGGAACAAGCTTCTTGTACTCTCTGTAGTTTTGCCTTTCTGTTTATTACTGCTGCATTCATTGTCAACCCTCCTTGCATAATTTATTGTGAAACATCCTGCGCGCTGGCTTTTCATCTATTGATATTGTATCTCATATGTAGTATAATGTCACTACACTAAAATATACACAGGAGGTTTTATATTTGATAAGTAAGGGTATTTTTATTACACGTTTTAAAAATTTATGTAAACTTAAAAAGAAGACTCAAGCAGAAATTGCTGAAACTTTAGGAATAAGTACTAACGGATTAAAGCATTATATGCGAAAAACAAATAATACTTTTCCTCCTATAGAATACCTAGATTTAATGGCAAAGGAATTTGATGTTGATATTGCTTATCTTATTGGTGAAATAGATGTTCCTAAACATAATATGTTAACAATTTCTGATACTACTGGACTAAATAGTAAAGACAAGGACATGAATATGCGTGCTGAAATGGCAAAAACATATAATAATAAAGATATAGAATATCAAATAGAACAGTATCTTGATAAAACATATGCGCTTGATCTTATTACTCGAAATTCTCAAGATTTTTCTCAAGATTTTTGCACTATGATGGATTTTCTAGCTAATTCAAATAAAATTCTTGAATTAGCACACTTAATTTATAATCTACTGTTTAATTCTGTAGAAAATAGCACTGTTATAATTAAGACGGAAACGCCTGTTCTTATCGATTCATGTTACACGTATGCCTATAGAACAGAAATTGTCGATAAGAAAATATTAAAAAATCGAATAGTATATTTATTCGATGAAATATTAACTGATGAGATTGACCGTTACGATTCTCATGGAGTTGATCCGAATTTGGCTCAAAATATGATTCAGCAATTATTTGAATTTATTGAAAAAAACTACTTTAATATTCCTAGAAAAAAATTAATAAAAATTATTGATCGACGACTTGAAGAAATTCGAGAAATTGATTTTTCCAGTATTATTTTAGGTTATTCACCTGAAAAAATTCTTGAAGGCTTTTTAATAAAACTTGCTGACCTTTATAATTATCAATTATCATCTGAATTTCTAAAAAAATATGAAAAAGAAATAGTCCATCCTGTTTCTTACTATATGGACGACTTTCACTTTTATAGCAACAGAAAAAAGAATTACTTTTAATTTTCTATATTGAATCATTTTCTCCTGTTCCATTTTGTTCTAACCCATGCTATACTAGCTATGTTGTCCAACCGATACCCGGCAACGGGAGGAGGTGATCTACATGGAAATTGCAATCTCTTTTCTTGTCTCCTGCATGGCTGGTGTAGCTTGCCACTTCATCATCAAATGGTTAGACGGCGACAAGTAGGGCAACACTGACCTGGTGGTTTCTTGTCCACTATAAATAAACAAGAAGAAGCCCCCAGTATTCGCAGTACTGAGGGCTTCACTCTTTTTTGTCCACATGGACTTGCAATCTCTTTTGCCTACGGCAATTATAGCATATGCAAATCTTGAAATCAATATACCAACTTACTTGAAATCTAAGAAATTTTCCGCTGTTTGTCGTAAAATTGGCATAAAACTGTATTTTGCTAGTTTTCTATATGTTTCTAAATACTGTAAAATCAATGGTTGCAAGCATTCACACAATAAATATGCTATGTTTTCATTCATAACACAATGTCCAATTTTAGCACGCATCCACGCAAATAGCAAATTTATTTTAAATTGTTTTAAAATTTTCCTTTTTTTGCTTGCAAAATGTTTTTCCATCTGTTAGAATATGAACTGTTGAAAAAAAGCGTCAAGGAGGTGCTATCATGGCTAAATGCGCAATTTGTGAAAAAGGTGCTCATTTCGGAAATAATGTGAGTCATTCCCATAGAAGATCCAATAAGATGTGGAAATCAAACGTGAAATCCGTTAAGGTTAAAACTGAAGGCGGAGCTAAGAAAATGTACGTATGTACTTCCTGCTTAAGATCCGGAAACGTTGAAAGAGCCTAAGAAACACCTGCCCTCACAGTTTTGTGGGGGCTATTTTTTTGTTTCCCGAATAAGTATTTTCTAAGTGTGGTTGAAAATCATTCCCGCAAAGTATGGCGCACATTTTGCAGAAGGCCTTTTTCAACAAACTCCAGAGCAGCTTCTCCCAGACAGAAATTATTTTAATAAAAAGGATAGTTACATAAAATGTAAATGGGTATGAAAGGATTCGCTGATAATCTTTTCATACCCATTTTATTTACAAAATAAATGATAGCCACACAGCATACACAAAGCTGCTGCAATCAGAAGTGCGGTGGTCTCGGAGACAAGCAAGCCGATCACCATTCCAAGTCCAATGAAAAACAGCATAAAACCAAGAGCTTTTCCCATAATTCATACAGCCTTGCCTCTTTGGTTTAGTATATTTTATGCTGAAATGCCACATCTGAACACATTAACTTCTAAAATAACCGCCTGCAGCTTTTATAATCAGTTACTCGATCAGACACGATCTAGTTCTCTTCAGAATCTACAGTTTCATCCACGCTGTTATCTCCGCCAGGTGCGAAGCGGTTTACAAAGTCAGGAACCATATCCAGAACTTTAGTAAGACCATCCTGGTTCTTTACGTTTACAAGCTTGGTGGTACCATTCTGGATTACCAGAACTGCGCATGGGGTCATCTTTCCGGCGAGACCTCCGCCGCCATTGTTCTTTTTATCACCTGCAAATGCACCAGCGCCTACACCAAAGGATACATCCACCAGGGGAAGTATAATGGTGTCTCCTACATGGATCGCATCTCCTACCACTGTCTTCGCAGATACAAATCCATCCATTCCCTTAAACAGGGAGCTTACGGTTTCTTTAAAGTTGTTTTCGTTTTCCATTTCTAGTCCTCCTTATGCTTCCATCGGTTGATAACGTATTTTATATTTTTATTGAAGTAAATCTCTATTGCTGCCTTGATAAGCACAATGCCATAAATACGACCTTTCAGAAATACATTTCCAGTCAGCTGGTTCTCTCCATCAAAAAGCGGATTCACATGAATCCTGTTCTTGTGAAATGGAAAGGTCATACCAAGCACTGCCAGAACTGTCCCGGTAATGGCCGGATCATCGCATCCAAAAGTAACATCACCTTCCAATTTCGTTGGAAGTACATGATGGAGCAGACCTTTTACATCTTTCCATATAAGAGAAATTGCAGCCTTGGTCCGTTCATTGGTAAGAAATTCTTTCCACCAGCCAAGCTTATCTGTGATTCCTGAAATTGTTTTCTTTATATTTTTAATTTTCTCAATTATACCTTTAATTATTGAAATAACCTTATTCCACAGATTACCCGGGAATCGGATTATTTTGCTTAGTATTTCCCAAATACGCGTAATTAAGCCGGACTTTGAAGCAGATTTGATATTTTCTTCCTGCTTCTCTGCTGATGGCTTCCCTGTCTGCGGTTCTGCTGTATTATTTTCCAACAGCACCGCCTCAGTTTTTGGTGCATGATCTTGAAAATTCTCTGCTGCATGTGCTTCAGGCTGAGATGCTTTCTTCTCAGTTTCTATGCGAGACTCTGCCATCTGCTTAGTTTTCTCTTCAGCAACAGCATTACTCACATTCGACTCTTCACCAGAAGCTTCTTTTACATCTGGCTTTTTTGTTCTGTTCTCCTGAGATATTCCCTTCGTTTGCGCAGATTTCTTTTTCCTCTTCTTTGCCTTACTCCTGGAGGTTTGGCTGACGGAGTTCTTTCTTCTGCCGCCTTTTAGCTTCTTAAGCCAGCCTTTTATAGTTTCTAATGAAACTCCAAAAAACAGGATCACCAGCTTTCCTTCTCCATTATGAAAGCAAAACCTGACGCCTATGACGTGGAACAGCCAGGTAATTCTGGCTTCCAGTTCTGTCTCCTTGAAGCTGCCGGTCTCCTTCACAGCCCTCGCCTGGTAGCGTACCGGGCAGAACAACAGAAGAAGCACTGCCAGAAGCGCAAGTCCCAGCAGGATTCCCAGTATGATCAATATAAACTTTATGAGGATCCACAGTATATGTAACATGCGCTCACCTGTTCTTAAAATATTCTTTTACCTGAAATGCACCTGTCTCCCCGTAAATATTCTTCACAATATCTACTGCCAGATCAATGGCTTCGTCTTTTCCTTTCGCCATACCAACAATCTCAGGACATCTGGCATAATAGCTCTTCTGGATCAGCATGTAGGACGGTACAATTTCAAGAAGATTTCCCGGATTCTCAGACAATGTGACCAGATAAACACCAAAAGCCACCCTGCCTGCGTCAATCCTCCTCCGTGCTTTTGCCGCGTCTTTGATTCCTTCTCCCACATAATAGTCTTCTCGCCATTTCAGCATATTCGGCACAACTCTCCTTTGTTATTACTGCTTGACATACACCTTTTGTTATATTAATGATTCCCTTCTCTGGAAATTTTAAACATTTTGCAACTATTCCGCAAAGCATTTCTTGTGAACCTCGTTCACAGAACGAACCTGTCAGATGCTAGAGCGTGTTTGAAAAATCATTCCCTAAAGCGTGTTTGAAAAAGGCTTTCTGCAAGATGTGCGTCACAATTTGTGGGAGATTTTGTCCGGATGAGGGCGCCGTAGCGGGCTACGGCAACCGAATTCGGGCAAAATATACCGCAAAGTGGGGCGTGCAGATTGCGGGAATGCTTTTTCAAACAGGCTCTAGCAACATTATCATATAATAAAGGCTGCGTAAATCAGCTACGCAGCCTTTATTCTCCCCATGAATCAGAAATATTTCTGCTGCCTGTCCCATAATCCGGCACTTCGCAGTTCCAGATATTCCTGGTACGCCTTCTCAACGATCTGCTTCTCGTTTGCAAAACGAAGCAGATGGTAAATCTCGTGAAACTTGTAATACCCGGAGTCCACGAAAAATTCCTCTCTTTGAGGCTTGCTATGATAATTATCCGCCGTCATAAGATACCAGTGTACCTCTTTATTGACCATGTCTTCCGGCACTGTGAAATTGTACTGGCTCTTGCCTACATACTTCACAATGGAAGCTCTGACATCAGCTTCCTCCTTCACTTCCCGCAATGCGGTCTGCTCATGAGTCTCTCCTGGCTCTACGGTTCCTTTCGGTAAAACCCAGCCTTCGTAACGGTTTTTGTAAGATTTATATAGTGCAAGAATCTTACCTCGATGAATTACCACACCGCCACAGCTCGTTGCTTCTATCATGCTGCAATCCTCCTGTAATGCGTGTGTTTTCTAAACTGTATATAGTATACCTCTTTTTCAGAAAACTGGCAACAGGGAATATCATATAGATTGCTGTTAGCTGGCGTGATAAGCATCAAAAATCTGTCCCGCAATCGGAACTGCTGCCTCACTGCCGGAACCGCCATTCTCCACGATCACGGCAACCACCAGATCCGGATCATCCACATTGGAATAGCCGATAAACCAGGAATGGCTGTGTCCTTCCTCGTCAAACTCTGCGGAACCAGTCTTACCTGCTACTGTATAGCTTCTGCCGGAAAGTGCGGAAGCTGTACCGGAATCAACCACCTGTTTCATTAATTTGCCAAGAAGATTGGCCTCATTGGAACTCATCAGCCGTTTATAAGCTACCGGTTCTGTCTTTTTTACTGAATCGCCATTGTCATTTACCACCTCGTCAATAAGATAAGGTTTCATCAGAACACCGTCATTTGCAATGGCACAGGTGATCAATGCCATATGCATAGGAGACACAAGAGTATTGCCTTGTCCAATGGCAGTCTGCATGATCAGAGGCGTTACGGAATCTGCATCAAGGGAAAAGCTGCTGGTTCTGTAGGAGTTCAGAGGCAGACTCTTGTTAAACAGAAGATTCTCCGCAGTCTCGCGAAGAGACGCACCCCCAAGACCAACTCCAATATCTGCAAATGCACAGTTACAGGAATTTGCAAATGCAGAATAGAAATTCTCCTGCCCGTGAACTGTATTGTGATAACAGTGGATCGTGTGATCCTGCAAGGTGATACTTCCCTCACAGAGATAATTGTATCCCTCAAAAGTTCCTTTTTTGCGGAAATAGTCAAGTGCAGTCACAACCTTGAAGGTGGAACCTGGCGGATATGCACCATTTGTGGCTCTGTTCAGAAGACTGCTGTCATTCTCGTCGTTTACCAGATAGTCCCAATTATCCCCAATGGTATTGGGATCAAAATCAGGCTTGCTCACTTCTACAAGCCTTTTTCCGGTAGATGGTTCCATTACCACAACAGCCCCTCTTCTGTCACCCAATGCATTGTATGCAATGCTCTGAAGATTGGCATTCAGGGTAGATACAACCGTATCTCCGGTATTCTTCTCATTAAGGAACTGGTTCTTCATCTGCGTCAGGAAAAAGGAATGGGAAGTCAGAAGAGTAAAGTTCGCCTCTGATTCCAGACCGCTTTTTCCATTGGTATCATAACCCACAACATGGGAGAACATATTGGAATATGGATAATTACGTGTCTCAGTTCCATCCTCACTTACATTGGTCTGCGCCAAAACCTGTCCGTCAGAAGACAGGATCTTACCTCGTACTACACGGTCGGAAAAGGAATCCTGTCTGGTATTGTAAGGACTGTTAATAAAATCATCGCTTTTAATGCCATCGAAATAAATCAGATACCCGATCATACTGATAAAAATAATCCCAAAGAAGATGGAAACAAAGGTATATTCTTTATTTCTGGCTTTGCGCTTTTTAGTAATCTCTTTCTTCCGCTGCCTCAACAGCTCTCTGTCTCGCTCTCTTTGCTGCCTCTCGTCGATGTCTCTCAATTTCTTCGTCCTCGTCCTCTCTATAAATATACAAGCCCTGGATAATAGCGATCATCAAAATCATACACATAATGGAACTTCCTCCATAGCTGACCAGAGGAAGAGTCACACCTGTCATAGGTATGAATTTGGTAGCACCTCCAATGGTAAGGAACACCTGAAACGCATATTCCGCACCAAGACCAATGGCGATCAGTTTATAAAATGGATTCTTAATCTGCAGGGCAATCTCCACGATAGTAAGGAAAAAGCTCATACACACAAAGATCAGGCAGATGGCAAAAATCCCGCCAAGCTCCTCGCAGATCGCACTGAAAATAAAGTCGTTTTTTACAACCGGAATTTTCTCCGGAGAACCCTGGCAAAGTCCCATTCCAAACCATCCGCCTGTACCAATGGCAAACAGGGACTGTACAATCTGGTATCCTTCATTCTGATAAACTGCCATAGGATCTTTCCATGCACTGACACGCTGCCTTACATGGCCAAACAGGTGATATGCCATTACAGCGCCTGCTGTACCGCCTGCAATTCCAATGCAAAGGTATGCCGGCTTCCTGGTTGATACATAGATCAGCACCAGATAAGCCACAAAAAAGATTACAGCGCTTCCAAGATCTCTTGAAAGCACCAGGATTCCCACATGGAGACCTGCCACAACAGTAGCCAGCACAACTTTCTTAAAAGTTACCTCTCTTGCCAGAAGGGATGCCATAAAGAACACAAAGGTGAGCTTGATCACCTCGGAAGGCTGGATTCCCATCAGAGAAAGCTTGGCGCCGTAGCTTGTCTGCGCCAGAACAAGAACTGCTCCAAGAAGAACAACCCCTAGCCCTGCATACACCCAGGTGAGATCCTTGAGAAATTTCATCTTGCGGATCATAACCGGGATCACCAGCGCCACTGCACTTCCGCACGCAACGATCAAAAGCTGCTTATTGGCAGAGGCAATATCCAGCCTGCACAGCATTATAAATCCAACGCTTAAAAGCATGCACATGTTATTTAAAAGCAGCATAGACGCATTTTTATAAATTCTGCGGTATAAAATAAGGATCGCAGCAAAATATATCATCATTTCTGCATAGAAGATGACAACCTTAAAATCAAAGGTTTTCAGAAAAATCACAACAAATGCGGTAAAATCCAGAAAAAAGGTTAAGGTGATCTGACTTCTTAAAAGTCCTTTCCTGTCTGAAGCGTGTTTCCCGACAACAAGGTAGTAGCACAAAACTGTGTACACGATCATCAGTGTCAGGATCACATATTTGGATAATTCAACAACAATATTAATCATACGCCTTTACTCGGCTCCTCTTTTAAAATGACCTTTTGTAAACTCATATTCGTGAGATACCCGGCTGCCATGATATGCGGCCACAAAGTCTTCCACGATCCGTTCTGTTTCTTCCCTGCTTTCTATGGTAAAAGCCAGTCTTACAGATGAAACACCAAGCTCTTTCACCCTGTCAGCTTCCTTCAAAAGACCGTATGGCAGACTGTTATAGATGATATTATAACACGACTCTGCCGCCTTTGTATTTCCCATTTTCCATGGACGACAATAACAGACTACAGGAAATTCCTTGTCATAACGGTCTTTCAGAACAAGCCTCTCCTCCTGTCCATTGCAGCCGAAAGTATTCTTTCGTACACACTGGGCGCTGTGCATAAGAGGCAGACGGCCGTAGACAATCATCTCGCTGCCTGCATTTTCTCTGTGGCGAAGTTCTTTCTCATTCAGCTCCAGGGGAACTGTATTTCGAAGGATTCCCTGATCTTTCCAGAAACGGATGGCTTCATCATTCCAGGTATACAGGGAGTGATCCAGCACACACTTGTCTGCCAGTCCCATCTGTGCCAGTGCACTGTAGGACTCCAGATTCCGCACAAGAAATCCGCTCAGCCCTGCTTCCAGCCACTTTTTCACCTGCTCCATATAGCCTTCCGGTGGATTTTCTCTTGTAATGTGAGGAAAAGAAAGATACATTTCTTTTCCATTGTCAAGACCTGTCTGCAAATGTTTCTCTATTAATGCGTAAGGAAGATAAATACCCTGGATTCCGTCTTTTTGGCAGAGGACTTCAGAAGCCTCCTCGCTTTCACAGGACACGTAAACCGGAATGTATTCCTCTTTTTTGCGGGGAACATGATCACAGGCCGCAATCGCACTGATTTTTGCCGGCGTCTCCTCCGCAATTCTCTTAACCCGCTCGTCTCCCACGTTTCGCCTGTATTTTTGTAAAAGCTTCTCCTTCAGATCCTCTAATGCCTGATGCCGCGCTTCATTTAAAGTCTTCATGGGAACAAAAACGGAATCTTCCATATAAATTTCCAGTTTTTCCCATATAAATGAGGTGTTTCCCAGCTTGTCCATCTGCTGACGCACCCGCTCTTCCGTTACCGGCTGGCTCTTTGCGTATTGTACTTCTCCAACACATTCATATGCATCTTCCCCCTGACAGGAAACATGAAGAAGAACCGGAGAACCGGGGACAAGGTGAAGTTCGCCTGTAATTTTCTCTTTCAGCTGCTTCGTTTCCAGAAAAACTTCCCCCGTTTTTTTCTCATTTGTAAATGCCATCATCTGAGGACCATTTCCCATCTGATAGTAGCCTGTACAGGAACCGCCTCTATTAAACAGATCCAGAAGATATTTTTTATCTTTTTCTGTCACGTGATAATTCGCAGGTCCTTTTTCAAAAAGAAAATCCAGATATTTCCGATACATACCGGTAACGCCAGCGGTGTAAGCCGGCTGCTTCATTCTGCCCTCTATTTTCAGAGAGGTAACTCCCGCTTCTATAATTTCAGGTAAAATTTCAATGGTACAGATATCTTTCAGGCTTAACGGGCAGAATTCTCCTTTTCCATACTCTTTTGCCCTGAAATTCTTCACCTGGTATGGCAGACGGCAAGGCTGGGCACAACGACCTCTGTTTCCGCTTCTGCCTCCCAAAAGACTACTCATCAGACATTGTCCTGAATAGCTGTAGCAAAGTGCTCCATGGACAAAAGCCTCTATCTCAATTGGGCAGGCCTCATGCATGCGTGAAAGCTCCTGAAGGGAGAGTTCTCTTGCCGCAACCACCCGGGTCGCCCCCTGATCTGCCAGGAATTTCATTCCTTCCGGACCAGTTACAGTCATCTGCGTGCTGGCATGAAGGTGAAGTTTCGGAAATTCTTTTTTCAAAAGGGAAAATACTCCCATATCCTGGACGATCACTGCATCCAGGCCTGCATTGTAGTATGGTTCCAGATAGGAAACCAGTTCTTCTTTTAATTCTCTATTTTTTAACAGGGTATTGACCGTAAGATACAGCTTCTTACCATGAATATGCGCCACATCAATGGCGCGAAGAAGCTCTTCTTCGTTAAAATTCTGGGCATATGCTCTGGCTCCGAACATTGCACCGCCTACGTACACAGCGTCCGCACCTGCTCCAAGTGCAGCTTCAAAGCCTTCGTAGGAACCGGCAGGAGCCAGCAATTCTATGTTATTAGGATTCAAAGTTTGTCCTCCAATTTTTATGAAAATTTAAGGTTTCTTCAATGAAAACAGCCTCCACAATTCACAGCTTTTTCCTTTATGTATAGCAGGCCTAAATCTGCAAATTGCGAAAACGTTTTTTACACACTTTGATAAAGGAAAAGAGGAATCACCTAAGCAATCCCTCCTGCTATTATTTCAGCATTTCATCCAGTTCTTTTTCCAGTTCTTTTACTTTACCCTCCAGAAGATTCTTCTCGTCAAGGGCTTCCTGTTCATTCTTCTGTGCCTCTTCAATCTGCATACGAAGGGAAATAAGCTCATGCTTCAGATCATACATCTCCTGATCCTTCTGCTGCAGATCAAGTTCATAAGTCTCCACCTGCTTCTTCGCCTTGAAGTAATCGTCGGTAATGTTCAGGCTGAGAAGCATATGCTTGGTCTCCATAGGCTGTCTGCCGTATCCTGGCACAGTCTCCAGCTCTCCTATCTTCTTATTCATATATGATGCAACCTGCTGGAAATATTCCTCTGATTCATATCCTCCAAGGGTAATGATCTTACCCCCGATGATCACCTGTGCTGTATTCTTGACCGCCATTCGTTCAAGCCTCCTGTATCTTTATACTACCAGCTTCTCCTTACACTGTTACCCACAAATAATCCGCTGCTTTTCTTCTATAGACAGTAACCGTATCGCGGAATATTAGCAGAAAACAGCAACTTCATATTGTTACTGTTCACTCTGTGACCAGCAACACAATATGCCCGGAAAAACCAGTCTGTTTATTATCTTTTCGTATTACAATTTATGTAAGCACTCCTATTATAATCGAAAAATGTTGAAAAGTATAGGATTTTTTACAAAAGTTTATCTTTTATATTTCCGGAACAGGAAAACCAAGGTGTTCGTAAGCAAGTGCGGAGGCCATCCGCCCTCTCGGGGTGCGGTTCAGAAAGCCATTTTTCAGAAGGTACGGCTCATACACATCTTCTAAAGTACCGGAATCTTCACCGATGGCTGCTGCCAAAGTGTCAAGTCCAACAGGGCCGCCTTTGAAATTTACAATAAGAGTAGTCAGGATCTGGCGGTCCAGTTTGTCCAGACCATATTGATCTACCTCCAGAAGGTTCAAAGCAAAGCATGCAACATCGTAAGTGATCCTTCCATCATATTTCACCTGGGCAAAATCACGGACACGCTTTAACAGACGGTTTGCAAGACGGGGCGTTCCCCGGGAGCGCATGGCGATCTCTCCGGCACCTTTCACGTCAATTTCTACTCCAAGTACCTGGGCAGAGCGCATGATGATTGTGGTTAGTTCCTTCTTACTGTAAAATTCCAGATGATGAATCACACCAAAACGGTCGCGGAGCGGCGCAGAAAGAAGCCCGGCTCTGGTGGTAGCACCTACAAGGGTAAATTTCGGCAAATCCAGTCGGATCGACCTGGCGGAAGCGCCCTTCCCGATCATAATATCGATGGCGAAATCCTCCATGGCAGGATAAAGCACCTCTTCCACCTGTCTGTTTAGGCGATGGATCTCGTCTACAAAAAGAATATCCCCTTCCTGAAGATTATTCAGAATCGCCGCCATTTCTCCAGGCTTCTCAATTGCAGGGCCGGAAGTCACTTTCATATGCACACCCATTTCATTGGCAATAATACCGGAAAGGGTAGTTTTTCCAAGTCCCGGAGGGCCATAGAAAAGGACATGGTCCAGGGAATCGTGACGCTGTCTGGCAGCTTCAATATATATTTTTAAGGTATTTTTGGTTTTTTCCTGGCCAATATACTCGTCCAGGGTCTGTGGGCGAAGATTCCCTTCCAGAGAAAAATCCTCTTCCATAACATCAGTGGTTATGATACGATTGTCCATTTTTTACCTCTTGAAATTAGTGTTTGCATTTATATACCGGGATGCATTTCATTCACGATAGCACCCTTTGCGAAAAAATTTATGGAATCTAAAAATTCTTCAATGCAGCTTTCAGGATTCCTTCTACATCCGTCGGCTCCACATCTGTCACCTTGCGCACTGCGCGGAGGGCATCTGTACTGCTGTAGCCAAGTGCCACCAGTGCTTCTACTGCTTCCTGTCTGGCATCTGTCATTCCTGCTCCAGCTGCAGCTGTAGTAGCCTGAGCCTGTTCATTGGCAAGCTTCTGCTCAAAGGCTTCTTCCAGACTGAGCTTATCCTTCAGCTCCAGGATCAGCTTCTGGGCTGTTTTTTTACCGATTCCAGGGGCTTTTGACAAAGTTTTCACATCATCGGAAAGAACAGCAAAGCGAAGCTCATCTGCAGTGATTCCTGCCAGAACTCCCAGAGCAGCTTTCGGTCCAACTCCGTTTACACCAAGAAGAAGTTTAAACACCTGTAAATCATCTTTATTGAAAAAGCCATAGAGAACCATTGCATCTTCTCTTACCTGAAAATAAGTATGAAGCTTCACTTCCTGTCCAATGTGTAGCTGTGCCAGTGCGTTTCCGGTCATATTTATTTCAAATCCGATGCAATTTGATTCTATGATTGCAGAATTCTCGGTAAGGTCTGCTACTGTTCCTCGGATGAATGAGATCATGGGGAGGACCTCCTGTTTTATCTATTGTAAAGAGTTATATTCGAAATTCTTTGTCATCATACCATATCTAATAAAAAAAAGCAAACATTCATTCGGGTAAAAATAAATTCAAACGGACGCGATGGAGCCAGTCATATTCCACGCGGACCGCCGCAACGTTCCACCAAGCTAATGGCCAACTACAACTAAGACGTTCAGGAGAGCCTTCACGTCTAAGTTTACGTAGGCCATGGATCTTGGCTTCACTAAAACCACGGCTTAAATGGTCTGCTTAGGAATAGGACTGGCCCCAACGCTGGTAGTCGGCTAAAACTAATCTTTTCCCGAACAGTCATAAAATACTTAACAGTCCTTTTTCACAATTTTTCCATGATAAAGAACCGTACAAATAAGAACCGTCAACGGCACTGAGAGCACAATGCCGAAACTTCCCGCCAGCCCCTGCATGATGGCGATTCCAATGTTATTGGAGTTGATAATCTGCTGGTAAGGAAGGTCGTAAGCGTAGTCCAGGAGGAGCATGCTTACACTGCTTCCGGCAAAAGCTAGGATCAGAGTGTTGCTGTCTGTACCCATCATGTCACGGGCTACATGCATTCCGGCTTTGAACAGGTCGGCGCGGCTCATTGCCAGGTTTTGATTATAGATTTCGTACATGGAACTGCAGACAGACATTGCCACATCCATCACGGCGCCCAGACAGGAAATAAGAAGGCCTGAGAAAAGGAGACCGCCTACCTGGATTCCATTTGTGTTCCATAAGGTCATCAGCGTCTCAATATCGGAAACATTGTAGCCTGTGATTCCAGATGCCATGCTGAAAAGCCAGGCGGAAATTCCGGCGATTACTACGCCGGCTACGGTTCCTGCCGTGGCTGCTATGGTTTTTCTAGTAGCTCCGCCGATCATGTACATTGTCACCAGCGTAGTGATAAAGCACATAAATACGGCCGCTCCAAAAGGAGACACATTCCGATAGATCAGTGGCAGATACACAAAGATCACGCAGAAAAAGGTAAACACAAGCCCGATACATCCTTTTATACCCTGGCGTCCGCCTATAGCGCACAGTGCCAGGAGATAAAGTGCTGCAAAAATGTAGATCACCCATTCCCTGTCCTGGGTGTACACACTGGCGATGGTGGTATCTCCAGCCACACTTTGCATCACGATTACTTTCATTCCAACTTTACATGCAGCGCCGAACAGGTAACCGGAGCTGCTGGTTATTTCAAGTTCCTCTCCTTTTCGGACACCGGTCAGCATACGCACACGAACCTTTTGCTCTCCCACACGGGTTCCGTTGTCCTCCAGATTATCCTGAAGAATTTCTGTCACTTCTGCTTTTTCAAAGGTCTGCCCTGTACGGACAACCAATTCTGTTTTGTCCACCTGGTTCAGTTGGTAAACAAAAACTCCAAATAATACAATTATTACTCCTAAGATACAGCGCCAGACTGCTTTTTGGGAAAAGCGAAGTCCGGCGTTGTTTTTATTTTGCATCTGATTCATTTTTATTACTCATTTCTGTCACTTATTTTCTTGGCTTCCAGCTCTTTTCACACTTTTTTCTGCGTTAAAAACGCTTACAGTAAGTGTTAAAAAGGGCTGTTTGCATATCTTTTACTGCAATTTATTTTGCAGTTATCTCAATTGTAAAGGTATCATCAATTGCCTCTACACTTCCGTCATCTGTAATCTGATAAGTATCAATGGTAAATTTCTCTGCATCCATTGTGATAATGGAATAGCTTGGAAGCCAGTTCTGGCTGCGGGCTGCAATGTAATCCTGCTGTGTGGAAACAAGCTCATAGTATTTGGAACCGGAAGCAGAGTTTGCAGTCATGTAAAGAGTTCCCTGTGGATCTGTTACGGTATTGCCGTCTACATCTTCAATGGTGTAGCACTGGTTGTCCTCTTTGAATGCGTCAAGTGCAGCCTTCGCTTCCTCGTCGCCGTCCTCCGGATTTAAAGTGATCTGCTCGCCAGTCTCAACATTTGCAGCGTGATCCCAGTCATAATCAGTTCCATCTGCATTTAACTGGAACTCATAGCTCTGGTGAGTCTGTCCGTCACCATAAAGAAGTTTAGAACGGCTGTATGTATGGTCATGTCCCTGAAGTACTACATCAATGTCATTTGCATCAAATACAGGAGTCAGCTGTGTACGAAGGATCATACCGTCTGTATCAGAATGGTCAAGTCCAGAACCGTAGATATCCTGATGGATGGTTACGATACGCCATTTTGCATCCGGATAAGCCTTTACAGCCTCTTCGATAGTATTCTGATGCTCTGCTACATTGTAATTGTTGGTATTCAGAACAATGAAAAGTCCCTCGCCATAGCTGTAATAATAGTCTCCGCCAGCTGCTGTTTTTCCATTTTCTGTGTTGTTCGGGTTATTGAAATGATATGCGTAGTCTGGATTCAGGGAATCATGGTTTCCAATGGTAGTTGCTACTGGAAGGCTTGCAAGTGCATCTGCGCTAAGATAAGAAGCATACTCTTCCTCTTTTGCAGCACCGGTTTTGTTTACCTGGTCACCGGCAGAGATTACAAAGTTTACGTCCGGGTTTTCTGCAAGTGCTGTATTTAAGGTACGATTCCAGGAAAATCCGTCATTTCTGGCTGCTGTGTTTGCTGCCCCATCATCTGGAACCAATTCAGCACCGTCCTGTGTCTGACCCTTGGAAGCGCCTACCTGTGGGTCACCAACATAGATCATTTTTACTGTGTCAGTACCCTTTGTTGTATATTCAACAGGCTCTGTCTGCTCACCATTTTTCTCAACAGTATAATAGTAAGTGGTGTTTGGCTCAAGGCCTGTAACGGTTACATGATTATATTCGTAAGCTTTATCGCCGGTAAGATCCTGGTCAACATCTCCAGCCTCTCCTTCGAAGGTATCCAGAGTCTCTTTGTCAGTTCCGAAGTGAACAACCGGTGTTGCTGCTGCATCTGTTTTTTCACTGTACCATGCAAAGTTCAGTTCAGTGTCATCTTTTCCCGGGGTAAGAGAAACCTTTGTAAAATCCGTGGCAGTTGCATCCCAGTTTGCCACCCATTCGTCCCAGCCGCTCTCAGCTCCAACTACACTGCTGTCGGTATAATGCTCAGTAGCACCAAAGGCTGTGGAACAAACAGTTGTCATTGCAAAAACAGTTAAAATTGCGGCGATATATTTTCTTTTCATAATAATAAAATACTCCTTTCAGATGTAGGAAGGAAACTTGCGGGCCCTTATTTCCTTGTCCGAAAGGAGTATAGCATTCTAATTTTCAGAAAACAATAGTGTTTCCTGTCTTTTGACGCATATTTAACAGTACTGTCACATGTGCATTCTGTTCTTTTTTTAATTCTTTACACAGTTTACATTGTTTTTACAATTAATACTTTTATCTGGGTTTGACACGTATTTGAAAAAGGTTCTAATCCACTTTTTTCGCTTTCGGATATACCTGTGCCATCCGACCATCATCAAAATGTTCATCTACCCAGCTTTCAAAACTGTTTGCAGCTTCTATTCCATTGCTTCTGGCATTATAACGTGCCAGTGCTGCACTGGATATAATTCCGTCTGCAAGCATAAATATGATCAGAAGCCAGGTAATGATTTTTCCAATTTTTACCGGAATCTTCTCGATCAGCCTGGAAACAGGCGGATAGAATATTTTAAACCATGCCACTGCTGCAAATCCCCAGAAGAAACAGTACAAAAGATTGATTCTTCCACCAAGGTTAAACGGGATATCACTGTAATCCCAGAATACAGTTCCAAATACGATTTCTGTGAAAACACTGCAGATATATTCATAGGCACCGCCAAGAAATGTGCCCATCCAGAAAAGGAACTGCTGGGAGCGGTTTCTGTATTTGTAGAGAAGAGCTGTAACTGCTGCAATGGCAAGGCCCCACACAATACTGAAATCTCCCCACACCACACTGCTGCGGCTCATCCAGTATCCAGCTGTAATCCGGCAGAAAATAGTCTCTGTAATATCTCCAAGAAATGCGCCGATAAAAAACAGCAGTACAATTTTATAAAAGCTGCAGCCGTAGGCAAAAATCTCCGGATGTGCCTCTTCTTTCTCCGTGTGCTGCTTCTGAGGATATGCTTTGGTAATTCGACGATTTACAACATCATCAATTTTTGCCCCAAGCTTCTTTGTTACGGAATCAATATCCCGGTCAGCGGCGATCCATCTTTCAGGATTCTTGCTGTGCCCAAAAAGGATGGTCAGTGTGGCAATAGCATCCACTGCCAGAAATCCCATCAGAACCAGTATGAGAATTCTGCTTATAAGTCCCGGAAGAAGACTGTACAAAGACATGCAAAGCCCGTTTCCAATTTTGATCACAAATACACCAAGAAGACCCCAGACACAGGAGGTTGGAACACTGACATATCCATCCAGATTCCATTTGATCTTCCGGTAATCCCACCATCTTTCATGGTACCACATTTCAATTAAATGTCCTGCGATCCACTCAAGCAGGGAGGCTACAATGGCACAGCCAAGAAACAGCCAGATACCGGTCAGTTCTCTTGTAAATGCGGTAATGAAGAATCCGCCAAATCCATAGATCAGACAGAATGGACCATTGATAATACCTCTGTTTGCAAATTTTTTCTGTTTCAGGGAAGCAAGAACTGTCTCAAGGACCCATCCTGCGAAGGAATAGATGAGAAACAGCCAAAGTAATTTCCAAATCATATGCATGTCTCCTCTTTTGTGTGTGATATTTAATAAAAAAACCTTGCAGTATTCTTTATCTGCAATTATATAATCCTGATTGGAACATCATATCACACACGAAGTAAAGCGTAAACAAAAAGATGGCTATCTGAAAGGCTTTAGAGCGTGTTTGAAAAAAGCTTTCTGCAAGATGTGCGTCACAATTTGCAGAAATGATTTTTCAAACACGCTCCGCCCCCAAGAATAAAGCCTGTATTCCAGCTGCTGGTTCTCATAAAATTTACATTCTATGCCAACAGTCTGAAAATACAGGCTTTTCATTTTTATTTTATGCCTCCCGGATAACCCCTCTCGGACAGGCCTCCTTACAGGCTCCGCATCCTGTACACTTCTCATAATCAATATGTGCACAGAAATCTTCCACGGTAATTGCACTGTTTGGACAGGTCTTTTCGCACTTCTTACAGCCGATACAGCCAATCTCACAGGCAGCCATTACCTGTTTGCCCTTGTCATGAGAACTGCAGTCCACAGCCACTTTCTGGTCGTACGGAATCAGCTCGATCAGATGTCTCGGACATTTGGCAACACATTTTCCACAGGCTTTACAAGCTTCTTTATCTACTACTGCAATGCCATCTACAATATGAATGGCATCAAATGGACAGACCTTCACGCAGCTTCCAAAGCCACAACAGCCATATGTACAGGACTTTGCACCGCCATTTGGCACGAAAGGAAGCATCTCGCAGTCTTCCACGCCAGTGTAAACATACTCTTCTTTCGCTTTTTCACAGGTTCCGGAGCATTTTACATGAGCTACCTGACGGGCAGTCTCAACTGCCGCCTGTCCCATAATACCGGCAATTATTTTCCCAACAGGCTCTCCGCCTACCGGGCAACGGTTTACAGGCGCTTCACCTTTGGCAATTGCTGCTGCCAGACCATCACAGCCCGGATATCCACAGCCGCCACAGTTATTTCCAGGAAGAGCTTCTCTTATGGCAACTTCCTTCTCATCAATTTCAACAGCAAATTTTTTTCCGGCTGCTCCAAGAAAAACACCGATGAAGAGGCCTACTGCTGCAACCAGAATTGTTGCTGCTATAATCGCACTAATATTCATCCCGACGCCTCCTTAAATTAATCCTGAAAATCCGAAGAACGCAATCGCCATCAATCCAGCTGTCAGAAGAACGGTTGGAAATCCCTGGAATGATTCCGGAATATCGTTGTAGGCAATTTTCTCACGGATTCCTGCCATCAGCACAATAGAAATGGAGAAACCAAATGCTGTTGCGAAACCGTTTACAGTGCCTTCCAGAATATTGTAATCCTTCTGCACGTTTGTAAGAGCCACACCAAGAACTGCGCAGTTTGTGGTGATCAGAGGCAGATACACGCCAAGTGCTTTGTAAAGAGAAGGCATACTTTTCTTCAGGAACATTTCTACGAACTGCACCAGTGCTGCAATGATCAGAATGAACACGATGGTCTGAAGGTAAGTCAGATCAAGCGGCTGAAGGATCAGCTTGTAGATCACACTCGTTACAAAGGAGGACAATGTGATTACGAAAATAACCGCGCCACCCATACCAGCTGCAGTATCTGTAGTCTTGGAGACTCCAAGGAAAGGGCAAAGTCCCATAAACTGGCTCAAGACTACGTTATTTACCAGCGCAGAGCTTACAATGATCAGTAATAATTCTTTCATCTTCTCTTACCCCCTTTTTCCCGAACACATGGAATTTCCGCAGGAAGCACAGCCGCCCTTGCAATCCGGATTGCTTGGATCAATGCCTCGTTTTGCAGCACCAATCTTGAATTTGTTCTGAAGCGCAGATAAAAACGCAAGGACAAAAAATGCGCCAGGTGCAAGAATAAAGATAGTTACCGGCTCATAGCCTATTTTTCCCGCTGCAGCATCTGCAAGAGGAAGGATCTGTTTGCCGAAAATACTGCCGGCACCGATCAGCTCACGTACCGCACCGATACAGGTGATACTTAAAGTAAATCCAAGTCCCATTCCAATACCATCAAAAAGTGAAGGAATCGGTTTGTTCTTGGATGCATAAGCCTCTGCTCTTCCCAGAATGATACAGTTTACAACGATCAGCGGAATGTAAATTCCAAGGGAAGAATACAAAAACGGGATAAAGCCCTGGAGAAGCATCTGCACAATTGTTACAAAGGATGCTACAACAACAATGTAAGCAGGCATACGCACACTGTCCGGAATAAAATTACGGAGCAGGGAGATCATCAGGTTGGATGCTGCCAGAATCACCGTTGTGGTAAGTCCCATTCCGATACCATTGATTGCAGATGTGGTGATGGCCAGTGTTGGACACATACCAAGCATCAGCACAAAAGTAGGATTTTCTTTGATAATACCATTTATCAGTCGTTCAGATGGTGTATTCTTTTTCATTTCTGGCTGCCCCCTTTCTCATAACGGAATGCGGCAAGTCCTGCATTGACGCCATTTGTCATGGCATTTGTGGTAATTGTCGCACCACTTAAAGCATCGATCTCATCATCAGAGGTGGCACCAGTTTTTGTGTAGGTAAATTTCTCTACGTTCTTATCCTTGAACTGATTTTTAAAATCATCTGTAGTTGCACGCATACCAAGACCAGCGGTCTCACTGATGGATAAAATGGAAATTCCGTTCAGAGTTCCATCATCCTGAACGCCCATGGCAAACTGAATGTCCCCGCCATAGCCTTCTGAGGTTGTTACGGTAAAGGCATAGCCAAGTTCATTTCCCTGGTCATCCTTTGCCAGCATGACTTCATCAATATTCTGAGCTTTGAAACCGTTTTCATCCAGATAGCTTTCCAGATCCGTATCCTCACCGCTTGTAACTGTCTCGAAGCTGGCTGCATCAGCAAATACTGCCTTATACGCCTCTTCTTTCTCTTTCGCCTGCTGGCTTGCAATCGGACCTGCTGTAATATCGTTTACAAGACCAAGAAGCAGCCCGGAAACCAGTGTGATCACGGTCAGCGCAAGAGTATCTTTTACGATCTTATTTTTCATTTCTTCGCGCCTCCTTTTCCAAAAGCAACCGGACGGGTGAAACGCTCAATCTGAGGTACCAGCAGGTTGCAGAAAATAATCGCATAGGAAACGCCCTCTGCGGAAGCTCCGAAAATACGGAAAATTCCGGTAAGAACACCAAGACAGACGCCATATACATACTGCCCCTTTGGTGTAATGGGGCTTGTAACGTAGTCCGTCGCCATAAACCATGCACCAAGCATAAGGCCACCACCACAGAGATGGGTGAGCAGATAATTTACATCAAAGCCTTTGCCGGAAGCGAGCATGTAGATGATCACAAATACTGCAAAGCTGCCGATATAGGTCAGCGGAATTCTGGCGCTGATCACTTTGTAGCAAAGCAGGATTGCTGCACCGATCAGGATGGCAATTACAGAAGTCTCTCCGATGGTTCCCTGGATATTACCAAAAATCAGATTCTTAACCGGAACGGAGGAGCCTGCCACAAAGCCATGGTCACGAAGAGCGGCCAGAGGAGTGGCGCCTGTCACACCGTCAACAGCACCTTTAAAGCTGTCTGATACAGAAAAATCTGTCATCTTGCCGGCAAAGGAAATCATAAGGAAACAGCGGGCTGCCAGGGCCGGATTCATAAAGTTCTGTCCAAGACCGCCAAAAAGCTGTTTTACCACAATAATTGCAAAAATACTGCCGAGCACCGGGATCCAGAGCGGAATTCCTGCCGGCATATTCAGGCCGATAAGAAGTCCGGTTACCACTGCACTGAAATCCTTCACAGTGTTCTTTTTGTGCATAAAATGATCATATAACCACTCTGCAAGCGCTGCTGAACCGGTGGATACCACCAGAACGGCAAGAGCCTTTAATCCATGATTATAAATTCCCATAAGGGCAGCAGGCAAAAGCGCTATGACAACCAGCTGCATGATTTTTGCAGTGGTCATCCTTGCCCGGACATGGGGATTAGATGATACATTAAACATTTGTTCCATTCGTTTCTTCCCCCTTATTATTTCTTCTTCCTGCTTGCCAGAACCATTTTACGCATGGACTTAATGCTCTGGGTCAGCGGACGTTTGGCCGGACAGATGTAACTGCAGCAGCCGCATTCACAGCATTCCATTCCGTCAAACTTCTGGAAGCTCTCCATATCGCCGCGCTGTGCAAAGGTCGCAAGTCTTGCCGGAATAACATGTCCGGGACAGACACTTACACAGCGTCCGCAGTTAATGCAGGCTGTCTCTTCCTCTTTCGCATCTGATACCGGGTCACTCTGCATACACAGAAGGGAAGAAGAGGTCTTCACACATGGTACATGAAGATCATACATGGCAAATCCCATCATAGGACCGCCGGAAATCACCTTACCGGCATGCTCCTTCAGGCCACCGGCTGCGTCGATCAGTTCGGCCATATCCGTTCCTGTACAGACTTCAAAATGTGCCGGACGGTTGATGCCCTTACCAGTTACTGTGAAAATCCGCTTCATGATCGGTCTTCCAAGTGCCACTGCGTCATAAATACTGCATATTGTTTCAACATTATCTACAATACATCCGGCATCTGCTGGAAGCATGGATGAGTTGATTTCTCTTCCTGTCACTGCATAGATCAGGGTACGCTCACCACCCTGGGGATATTTGGTCATCAGTTCTTTTACTTCGATATTCGGGACTCCAGCAGCCAGTTCTTTCATTCTGGCAATACAATCCGGCTTATTGTCCTCAATGCAGATACAACCCTTTGCATTTGGAAAAAGTCCGACTACGATTTTCAGTCCTTCCACAACCTTCTCCGGCTGATCCATCATGCGCCTGTAATCACTTGTAAGATAGGGCTCACATTCTGCACCGTTCACCAATATGTATTCAATCTTGTCAGGCTCCTTGGGGGAAAGCTTCACATGTGTGGGGAAGCCTGCACCACCAAGACCTACTACACCGCCATCGCGAATCCTTCCGATAATCTCCTCACGGGTAAGCGAAGCCGGATCTGCCGGGTGGAATTCCACCTCTTCATACAGTCCGTCATTCTCCACTATAATGGAATCTACCATACTTCCGGTAGCTGTCAGACGTTTCTCGATGCCTTTCACCGTACCGGATACAGAAGCATGAACAGGGGCAGATACAAATCCGCCTGCTTCTGCGATCATCTGGCCTGCAAGCACGTGGTCCCCCTTTGCAACCACAGGCTTCGCCGGAGCACCAATGTGCTGGGACAATGGATACGCCAGATCTGCCTTAGGGAGATATTTCTCCACCGGGCAGTCCTTTGACATTTCTTTCCCCTCGAAGGGGTGTACGCCTCCTTTAAAAGTTAATCGCACTAATATTCACCGCCTTTATATTATTGATCACTGACTCTTTTGTCTGCAGCAACCTGATTTATTGTCTGTTTGATTTATATTATTAATATCACTTTTGTCTGAGTATTTATTCAGCGTCTTTATTTTTCCTGCCAAATCCATATTTCTTATGGAGCTTATATCCACGGTTCAGATTTGGATATGCCTTTACAAAACGCTGCATGTTGTGGCTGACCTTTCCAGCCATAGCCTCTTTACGCTTCTGAAGCTCTTCAGAGATATCTGACATCATAGCAGTTCTCTTCTCTTCCAGTTCCTTGATCAGTGCAACATCATCAAGGCGTCCCAGCTTATTCTCCAGCTGTTTCTTGATTCTATCTCTGGAAAGTCCGCTGCTCTCCTCCAGATTCTCCATCTTCTCACGCGCCTGTACAAGCAGTTCTGCACGCATCTGATCCAGTGCCTGCTCCCATGCAGGAATACGCTCGTGCAAATGGAAAGCGGCAGCTGCAGAAAAAGCAAAATCCACAATGTAAACGACTGTAATTACACAGACAGCCACCTCTCCAGTTCTTCTGGTATACAATTCTGTAAATTCCTGAACTACCGGATGAAGCACTCTGAAAAGCCCAACGGTAAACACCCCCCATCCAAGGGAACAGCCCAGACAGATACGTCCCTGGAAATTAAACTTGTTATCACTGTAATCCCACCAGGATGTGTGGAAAATATTCTCCATCAACACTGCTGTCACATATTCCAGTGCAGTGGCGACTACAACTCCACCCACAAATAAAAGAAGCAGATTATCACTGATGGGAAGAAGAATCAAGTATACAGCAAGAGCTCCACAGCCATATATGGTACACAGGGGACCATTTATAAATCCTCTGTTTATCAATTTGCCCTTTCGCACAGACACGTAGCAGGTTTCCCAAAGCCAGCCAAGAAAACTGTATATGTAAAACCAATTGGCAATGTGATAGAAATCCACTCCATTAATTGCTAAATCCCACATAGGTTTCTCCTTTTCTTTATATATTCTGACTATTCTATACATTCTACTATACCGCATTTTATGAAAAAATTCACTACCTAAAAATAAAAAAATTGTGTATAATTAAATACAATCCATGAAAGGAGTATAAACATGCTGATTGTTAAAAAAATGCCGATTTTACAAGGTTTTCCGGACTTTGAGACTGTTAAAAATTTATCTGGAAATGCTGCTGAGGATGTCAATTTTTCACCATTATTTTATGATATTGAAACCACTGGATTGGGACGAAATTCATCTTTTTTATATTTAATTGGTGCAGTTTGCTATGAATCTGGTTCCTGGCAGCTATATCAGTGGCTTGCACCCGATTTCCGGGAAGAAAAAGCATTATTGGAGGTTTTTTCAGAATTTATAAAAAATTTCAGCTGTACCATCCAATACAATGGAGATTCTTTTGATCAGCCTTACCTTCAGGCTCGTTATAAATTCTATGAGCTGCCAGATCCTTTTGAGGGGATTTCTTCTTTTGACCTGTATAAAGTGCTTCGCCCTCTGAAGGGATTTTTAAAGCTCCCAGGGTTAAAGCAGGAACAGATGGAAGCCTTTCTAGGAGAACAGAAGCGCATTTACTGTAATGGCGGGGAATGCATTAAAATCTATAAAAAATATATGGCACACCAGGAGCAGACAGACCTGGATACGGTTATGGGACACAATATGGAAGATCTTCTCGGACTTGGAGATGTGTTTAAGATGATGGGGTATCTTGCGCTCAGGGATGGTGCATTTACTGTTCGCGGAACTGATTTTGACGGGGACAATCTGATTTTGCAGATAAACCCCCATTACAGCCTGCCCGCTTCCTTTTCTAACGGCACAGAAGAATTCTATATTACAGGTCAGGACAACCTGGTAAGCCTCCTTGTAAAGCCTTTAAATGGCCGTATCCGCCAATATTACAGTGATTACAAAAGTTATGATTATCTGCCCGGAGAGGACATGGCAGTCCCTAAATCTATTAGCAAATTTATGGAAAAAGGACTGAAAAAATCCGCTACAAGAGAGACCTGTTATACCTGGTTTCCATGCACAGAGGAATTTCTGGAAAATGAAGAAAAGCAAAAGCAATATTTAATACATACCCTGGAATATTTATTTTGGAAATTAAAATAAACTTTCAACCTATATTTCAAAATTCCCAAAACCTTTTTCAAACATACTCTAACTTCCAAAGCATATAAAATCTCACGTAAAAAAGACATCATCCCCAGAGCGTATCTGAAAAATCATTCCCACAATCTGAACACCCCACTTGCGGGAGATTCACCCGAATTCGGTTGTCGTAGCTCGCTACGGCGCCTTCATCCGGACAAAATCTCCCGCAAATTGTGACGCACATCTTGCAGAAAGCCTTTTCCAGACACGCTCTAACAGACAATGTCTTTTTATCAACATCATATTCATGATATCAAAACTAACCGCCATTCACAAATCCTGTGAATGGCGGTTAGTTACATGGGATAAGAGAAATGCACAACACTTCCCTCTTGGTTAAATTATTCCTCTACAGACTCTTCCTCAGCCGGAGCCTCAAGAGCTTTCATGCTAAGGCTGATCTTCTTGTCTTCGCCATTGAAATCAACAACTTTAGCCTGGATTTCCTGTCCGATTGTAAGCACATCAGATGGTTTTGCAACGTGCTCTCTGGAAATCTGAGATACATGAAGAAGTGCATCTACGCCAGGTGCAAGCTCAACAAATGCACCGAAGTCTGTCATACGTGCAACTTTACCAGTTACTACGTTTCCAACAGCGAAATCCTCAGCAGCTGTAAGCCATGGATTCTCCTCTGGGAATTTCATTGTAAGAGCAATCTTCTCGCCCTTGATATCTTTGATCATAACCTTTACAGTCTCACCAACTGTGAAGACTTTCTTCGGGTTCTCTACTCTGCCCCAGGACATCTCAGAGATGTGAAGCAGTCCGTCAGCGCCGCCCAGATCGATGAATGCACCAAAATCTGTAACGTTCTTAACAACACCCTCTACTGTATCGCCAACATGGATACGCTCCATAAGCTCCTGCTGTTTCTTAGCTTTCTCAGCAACAAGAAGCTGTTTGCGGTTACCAATGATGCGACGTCTTCTTGGATTGAACTCTGTGATAACGAACTCAATCTCCTGATCAGCATATTTGCTGAGATCTTTCTCATATGTGTCGGAAACAAGGCTTGCAGGAATGAATACACGTGTCTCCTCAACGTTAACACATAATCCACCGTCAAGTACCTGAGTTACAGGAGCTTTTAATACTTCCTGATTCTCGAATGCTTCCTCAAGGCGTTTATTGCCTTTCTCTGCAGCAAGTCTCTTGTAGGTTAAGATAACCTGGCCTTCGCCATCGTTTACCTTAAGCACTTTGGCTTCCATGGAGTCACCTACATGTACAGCGTCTGTGAGTACTACGGAAGGATCATTGCTATATTCACTCTTGGTGATAATACCATCAGCTTTATAGCCAATATTCAGGATAATTTCATCTTCTTTCACATCGATGACCTTTCCCTGTACGATTTCTCCATTTCTGATTGTTTTTACGGAATCTTCCAGCATCTGTTCAAAACTTAATTCTGACATGTTCTTGAACCTCCTCAATAATTTTGTTTGGGGTTGAAGCCCCTGCTGTAATACCTACATAACTACTGCATTGGAACATATCTGAATCCAAGTCTACAGGTGTTTGTATATAGTAAGTATTTTCACATTCCTTTTTACATATTTCAAACAGCTTTTGAGTATTGGAACTATGTCGGCCTCCTACGACTAACATAGTGTCTACCTCTCCGGCTATGCTCTTTGCTTCTCTCTGCCGTTCTTCGGTAGCATTACAAATAGTGTTTAAAATATTAAGAATATTTAAAACAGTATTATCATACCTCTTTTTTGAAAGAATTTCAACTAAATCTTTAAATTTATTATAATTAAATGTTGTCTGAGACACAATACATATGTTTTTGTCAATCGGAAACACAAAATCCAGTGCATCCTGCTCGGTTCGAATTACCGTGTAAGGTCCCATGCACCAGCCGCAGATTCCTACCACTTCCGGATGATCCGGGTCTCCTATGATCACAATATGGGCGCCTGCCCTGCTCTCTTTCTCTACGATCCGGTGAATTTTCAGAACAAAGGGACAGGTTACATCCACATAGGAAAGTCCGTATTCTTCCAGATGGTCATAAACCTCTTTTCCCACACCATGTGAGCGGATCACAACCGTGCTGTCCTCAGGAAGTGTTCTCAGATCATCCTCAGATGCCACTCTGACCCCCTTCTTTTCCAGATCATTCACTACTTCTTCATTATGAATAATTGGACCCAGGGTAAAAAGCCTGTCAGGACAACTGCCGATTAGCTCGTAAACCTTGTCTACAGCACGCTGTACGCCAAAACAAAAGCCTGCTGTTTTCGCAACCTTCACTTCCATGGTTATTCCACCTTATCTTTGTAGATTCCGAGAATTGCAGCTACAACTTCGTCAATATTCATGAAAGAAGAATCTACAAGCACGGCATCTTCAGCCTGCCGGAGCGGGGAAATCTCTCTTGTCATATCCTGATGATCCCGGTTTTCAATGTCTTTCTTGATTTCTTCAAGATCAGCACCCTCGCCCTTGGCAAGATATTCATCATAACGCCTCTTAGCTCTGGTCTCCACGCTGGCAGTAAGATAAATCTTCACCTGTGCGTCCGGAAGAACTACAGTTCCAATATCCCTGCCATCCATTACAACATCGTTCTTTGCTGCCAGATTTCTCTGAAGATTGAGAAGATGTGCCCTTACCGCCGGGTTTGCAGATGTTTTGGATGCCATGTTTCCAACCTCTTCCGTACGGATATACTGATTTACATTCTCACCGTTAAGAATTACAACCTGCTCTCCATTTTCATATCGAATGGAAACCTCAGCGCTCTGACAGTTATCTGCAACTGCTTCCGCATCTGTTCCGTCAATTTCATTTCTCAGCAGATAAAGTGCTACGGCGCGGTACATAGCGCCTGTATCTACATAGATAAAAGACAGCTCCTTTGCCACTCTCTTTGCAATTGTGCTTTTGCCTGCTCCTGCCGGCCCGTCAATGGCAATGTTACATCCCATTTTCTCTGTTACCTCCTCTTAAATCGCAGTTTTTTCACTTCTTACATTTATAACAGATTTTCATCCATTTTTCAATGCCATGGCTGCCAGATACGCAGTTGACCAGGCAATCTGAAGATTATAGCCACCGGTTACCGCATCCAGGTCAAGCACTTCTCCAATAAAATAGAGATTTTTTACCTTTCGGGATTCCATAGTTCCCGGCTGAATGTCCTTCACAGAAACACCGCCTCTTGTAATAACTGCTTCTTTATATTCTCCCATTCCATTGATAGTAAATGGGAAAGCTTTCACCAGTTCTTCAAAGTGAATTCTTTCTCCCCTGGAAATATCGTGTATCTTTTTTTCCGGAGAAATACCACCCAGTTCCAGCATGACAGGTGTAAGGGATGATGGAAAAAGTACGCCGATCACATTCTTAAACTGTTTATTCTGTCCTGCCTCAAATTCCCGCAGAATCCTGGCATCCAGCTGTTCCATGGTAAGGGCAGGCTTCAGATCCAGATAAGCATTCAGTTCTCCGGATTTCTGCAGTTGTTTGCCAATATGTGCGCTTGCAGATAAAATCATGGGGCCTGTCACGCCAAAGTGGGTGAACATCATCTCACCAAAATCCTGGAAGAGCACCTTTTTGCCTGACTTAATCGTAAGTTCGGTGTTTTTTAAGGAAAGTCCCTGAAGTCTTGGGATATAATCCTCTTTTGTCTTAAGAGGAACCAGTGACGGAGAAAGCTCCGTTACTTTATGGCCGGTTTCCTCTGCAAAGCGATAGCCATCACCTGTGGAGCCTGTTGACTGATAGGAAAGTCCTCCAGTGGCAACCAGAACATGATCGCCCTCCATAAAACTTCCATCTGCCAGTTCTACACCTGTTACCCGGCTGTGATGTGCCTTTTTCTCATCCACGTCCGGTTCCTCATAGGGACTGACCTTCACCGTTTTCACCTCTGTGCGAAGATGGATATGGGCACCAGCTTTCTTAAGTTCCCGTTCCAGACCGCGGATAATATCTGAAGAATGGTCAGACACAGGGAAAACCCGGTTGCCTCTCTCTGTCTTCAGTGGAACTCCCGCTTCTTCAAAGAATTCCATTACATCCTGGGGCGTGAAAGAATAGAAAGCACTGTACAGGAATTTCGGGTTAGACATAACTGCCCGGAACAGTTCTTCCGTGTCACAGTTATTTGTAACATTGCATCTGCCTTTTCCTGTAATATACACTTTCTTTCCAAGTTTCTCGTTTTTCTCCAGGATGTGGACCTCATGTCCTGCCCTTGCCAGATAAACACCGGCCATCATTCCGGCAGCACCGCCGCCTATGATCAGTATTTTACTCATTTACATACCTTTCATAAAACAGATTTGCAACTATTCAGTAACTACCGAAAGTTACACAAATTTTACTTATATTTTTCAAAAAGACACGTGCAAAAGGCTTCTCTGCACGTGTCTTTCATTATTTTTGTCAGCAAAGTGTCTATAGGCTAGACACTGACAAATTATTCCTCACTGATTAAACCGGATATGCTCCGTTTTTGGTATCAGCAACCGTCTCATCCACCTTTTTCTCCTGAGCCTGACGATACTTGAAGAAGTCAGTAGCAACCTGTGGGAACAGTGCATAGGACAGAACGTCCTCATCCTGCTCTTTATACTGTGCCATCTCGCCTTCAAGTTTGCCCAGCTCATTCTCAAGAAGATCTGCCGGACGGCATGTGATCGGCTGTGTGTCACCGATACATTTCTTCTGAACTTCTGGATTGAATGGTTTTGCTGTAGCACCATATTTTCCGCTGAGAACATCTTTTGTCTCTTTGGTAACCATCTTGTATCTCTCGCCCATGAGAACGTTAAATACAGCCTGTGTACCAACGATCTGGGAAGACGGAGTAACAAGCGGCGGCTCACCAAGGTCTTTACGTACACGCGGAACTTCCTCAAGAACATCATAGAACTTGTCTTCTGCATGCTGCTCTTTCAGCTGGGAAGTAAGGTTGGATAACATACCACCTGGTACCTGATACAGAAGAGTCTTGATGTTTACGCCAAGGTTCTTCGGATTCAGAAGGCCGCTCTCAAGAGCCTCGTCACGCATTGGACGGAAGTAGTCTGCGATCTCAGCAAGAAGCTGCTGATCAAATCCGGTATCATATGGAGTGCCTTTGAAGGTCTCAACCATAACCTCAGTTGCAGGCTGGGAAGTACCCAGTGCAAATGGAGACATTGCAGTATCGATAATATCAACACCAGCTTCAACAGCTTTTAAGTAAGTCATGGAAGCTACACCAGAGGTGTAATGTGTATGAAGATCGATCGGGATCTTAACAGTCTCTTTCAGGGCTGTAACAAGCTCAGTTGCCTTATATGGAAGAAGAAGGCCGGCCATATCTTTGATACAGATAGAGTCTGCACCCATTTCCTCAATACGTTTTGCAATGCTTGTCCAGTACTCAAGAGTATACGCATCACCAAGTGTATAGGAAAGAGCAACCTGTGCATGGCCATGCTCTTTGTTTGCAGCATGTACAGCAGTCTGAAGGTTACGAAGGTCATTCATACAGTCGAAAATACGGATGATATCGATACCATTTGCCAGAGATTTCTGAACAAAATACTCTACTACATCATCAGCGTATGGACGATATCCAAGAATGTTCTGGCCACGGAAAAGCATCTGCAGCTTTGTGTTCTTGAATCCTGCACGTAATTTACGAAGTCTTTCCCACGGATCCTCATGAAGGAAACGAAGGCTTGCATCGAAAGTAGCACCGCCCCAGCACTCAACTGCATGGTAGCCTACTTTATCAAGTTTATCAACGATTGGAAGCATCTGCTCTGTTGTCATACGGGTTGCAATCAGGGACTGATGTGCATCACGCAGAATGGTTTCCACAATTTTAACAGGTTTTTTTTCAATTTCTGCCATAATTGTTCTCCTTATTTATTTAGTTCATCCGGACTTCCCGGTTTCACTATAGAAAGCCGGGAAAAATCCGAATTTCTGGTATCATTATTAGATTCCGTAAATAGCCATAAATGCTCCGGCAGCAACGGCTGTACCGATAACACCGGCAACGTTTGGTCCCATTGCATGCATCAGAAGGAAGTTGGTAGGATCTGCCTCAGCACCAACCTTCTGGGAAACACGGGCTGCCATAGGTACCGCAGATACACCGGCGGAACCAATAAGCGGATTGATCTTGCCGCCTGTAAGCTTGCACATAACCTTTCCGAGCATAACACCGCCGAAAGTACCACATGCAAATGCCACAAGACCTAATACAACGATCTTCAGAGTATCCACATTCAGGAATGCCTCTGCACTTGTGGAAGCACCAACAGATGTACCAAGAAGGATAACTACGATGTACATAAGTGCATTGGAAGCTGTCTCTGTAAGCTGTTTTACAACGCCGCACTCTCTGAACAGGTTACCAAGCATAAGCATACCAACCAGAGGAGCTGTTGTCGGAAGGATCATGCAGACAACGATTGTGATTACGATCGGGAAGAGGATCTTCTCAAGCTTGGATACAGGACGAAGCTGCTCCATCTTGATCTTACGCTCTTTCTCAGTGGTAAACAGTTTCATGATCGGAGGCTGGATGATCGGAACCAGTGACATATAAGAATATGCAGCCACGGCGATCGGTCCCATAAGAGCAGTCTGACCAAGCTTACCTGCAAGGAAAATGGAGGTCGGGCCATCTGCACCACCGATAATGGAGATTGCTGCTGCTGCTTTTCCATTGAATCCAAGGAAGATTGCAAGGAAGTAAGCCATATAGATACCGAGCTGTGCTGCAGCACCCATCAGGAAGCTCTTCGGATTCGCGATCAGCGGACCAAAGTCTGTCATAGCACCTACACCCATAAAGATAAGGGAAGGAAGAATACTCCACTCATCAAGGATGTAGAAGTAATGAAGAAGACCACCAACACCGTTGGACATGTCTTCCGGATTTGCCATAATGTCCGGATAAATATTAACAAGGAGCATACCAAATGCAATGGGAACAAGCAGAAGAGGCTCAAATCCCTTTGCAATGGCAAGATATAAGAATACACAAGCAACCACGATCATCAGGTAGTTTCCCCATGTCAGGTTAAAAAAAGCAGTCTGATGGATCAGGTTGGACAAAGTGTCTGCTACGTAAGACATCCTATTACCTCCCGACTTAGTTCATTGTTGCCAGGGTATCTCCATTTTCTACAGAGGCACCTTCTGCAACATCAATGCTTGCAACGGTTCCGTCCTGAGGAGCTACTACCGGAATCTCCATCTTCATGGATTCCAGGATTACAATGTTGTCACCGGCTTTTACAGCCTGTCCAACGCTTGCTGCGATTTTCAGAACCTTTCCAGGTACGGAAGCTGCAACCTTAACTGCGCCTGCTCCGGCTGCTGCTTTAGGAGCTGCCTTCGGTGCCGGTGCTGCTTTCGGAGCTGCTGCAGCTGGTGCGGAAACGCTTCCTGTCTCTTCAACAGTTACTTCATATGCTGTTCCGTTAACGGTAATTGTATAACTTTTCATTTTAGGATCCTCCTGTATTTATCTCTTTTTACGATTGATTTTGCGGATGGAACGAACAACGAATCCATCTGTAGTGGTTCCCTCAGCTGCTGCAATTGCTGCTGCGATAACCGCGATCAGTTCTGTATCGTCTGCTTCTGCTGCTTCCACTGGTGCTGCCACCGGTGCAGGGGCAGGGGCTGCTGCAGCCTGAGCTTTTTTCTTTGCTTCCGGATTCGGGATGAATCTGAACAGATAGATCAGGAAGCTCAGGAAAATAAGAACGATGAATACGATTGCAATACCCATGATAGTATTCATAACAGCTCTTCTTAAGGTCTCAGCCATGGAGTACTGTACATCAACAGTAAGGGATGTAGGTGCTCCTGTAGAAGCATCGAAAATATAAACGAAATTTGCATCTGCTTTCTCAAAGGAGACCGGTACAGTAACAGTATATCCGTCGTCAGAAGCCTTCACCTCTGTCTCTCCGGTTCTCTCCTTTAAAGCCCCAACTTCATCCTTGGAGCCTGCCCATGCAGTCATTGCACCAACAGTAAACTCATCAGATGACTTGGTATAATTCTCAATATCTTCATCACTGAGAGCAATGATGGTATCGGTAAGTCCCTCAGCAGTAGTGACCAAAGTCTGCTTTACCGAGTCATCTACCTCATCAGCTGCCCATACGGAGGAAGCTCCGGTAAGAGTGAGAACTGCCATCATGAGAAGTACTGTGCAAAGGGAGGATACTTTCTTAAAAATCTGTTTCATATGCTCCACCTCGCTTAGACCGTGCCGTGTTTCTTGGACGGACGTTCTTCCCTTTTTGTGAACAGCATTTCAAATGCTCCGATCACATATTTTCTTGTATCAGCCGGGCTGATAATGGTGTCAACATATCCTCTTGCTGCTGCAGAGGAAACAGAGTTCTGAAGTTCTCTGTACTCAGCTGCTTTCTCAGTAAGAGCTGCTGCGTCATCGCCTGCATACATGATCTTGGCTGCAAGGTCTGCATCCATCATACCGATCTCTGCGTTCTCCCATGCGTATACCATGTCTGCACCGATTGCTTTGCTGTTCATAGCTGTGTAAGCGGTTCCAAATGCTTTGCCGATCACAACGTTAACCTTCGGAACAGTAGCGTCTGCAAATGCATGAACCAGTGCTCCGACAGATTTCGCCATCATCTTCTCGCCACATACAGTAGCCTTAAAGCCGTTTACATTTGTAAGAGTAAGTACCGGGATCTCGAAAGCGTCACAGAATTTTACGAACTCTGCTGCTTTTCTTGCACCGCGTGCACTAAGGGTACCATCAGACTCCCATACCTTTTTGCCTTCTGCATCATAGCTCTCGCTTCTGTTTGCAACAGCACCAACGGTAGCGCCGTTCAGTCTGATAAATCCAACAGCAACACTCTTGCCGTAGTCAGCTTTTACCTCGAAGAACTGGCCGTTATCAGCGATTCTGGAAAGTGCAATGGCTGTGTCGCCTGTGCAGTTCTCAATATCCTCGCATACACGGTTCAGGTCGTCTGTGCACTCCATGTAAGAATCAGTGTCTTCGCAGTTAGATGGCAGATATGTTACGAGTTCACGGATTTTTCCAAGGATCTCGTCCTCAGTGCCGATTCCGTCTACAAGACCTGTCTCTTCGCTCTGGAATCTGGCAGAGGATGTGTCACATTTGGAAACGTGATTGCCTTCAAGGGCGTTCGGGGTGTTTACAAACAGTTTGCCTTTCTTCTCTTCAACAAATGTGAAGTCTGTCAGTGCCGGTACAAGTGCCATACCACCACCGCAGGTACCGAAGATACCTGTGATCTGTGGGATCAGTCCGGATGCCAGAGTCTGTTTCATATAAATTTCACCGAATGCTTCCAATGCGTCAGTTGCCTCCTGAAGACGGAGACCTGCACAATCGATCAGGCCGATCACCGGAGCACCGGTCTTCATAGCCATATCATAAAGTCTGGTAATCTTCTTGGCATGCATTTCACCAACGGTTCCGTTCAGTACGGAAACATCCTGGCTGTACACATACACCAGATTTCCATCGATTACACCATATCCGGTAATAACACCGTCTGAAGGTGCTTTTTTCTCAGTCATGTTGAAATCTGTATTTCTGGCTGTTACACTTTGGCCGATCTCAACAAAACTGTTCGCGTCAAGCAAAGAAGTGATTCTTGTGCCCGCTAAACTTTGTGTTGCGTTACTCATTCTTTCTTGCCCTCCATTTTATAATAATTTAAAAGTATAACCAAAAAATCTGCCGATTCTAATTGTACATTTTTTCACACAATTTTTCAATAGTTTTCCGTGTTTTTATGCAAAAAAATCCCTCGATTTTCGAGGGATTTTTTTATATATCATACATATTCCGTCAGGCTTTTTAGTGAAAAAAGTCATGAAACACCTTGTTTGCACACCATAAATAGGTGATTTTGACGATATTGCGGTCTGCTGTCACAAAATAGTTATCCAGGACAAGTTCTCCAAGGCTAAAAGTGACCTGACCAATTTTCTGCCCCTTTTTCACAGGTGCTGTCAAATTTTTCTCAATACGCAGATGGCAGGTAATCTTTTCCCCTTCTTTCAGAAGGATCTGTTTCTTTTTGTCAGAATCAGATGCCTGAATCTGGCCATTTATATATACATCTGCGAAACCTGTCCCAGTTTCTGTGAGAATTTTTCCGGGATTTTCCTTGTTTTCCTTGCCAGATTCTTTCCCGCTGCTTTCGTCAGTCCCGTCCTTTACTGGTATAGCCGGAATCTCCGGCTCCTGCCAATAGGTTTCCTTGTGAAAATTTGCTTTGCCATATTCCAGCAGTTTCATGGCATCTTTCCATTTATATGTCTTATTATTCGGCCAGCCGCAGCCAAGAAGGGAAATAATAAATTTTCTTTCCTCATTTTCACAGGCTGCCACATAACAATAACCCGCATTTCCTGTAAAACCGGTTTTTCCTGAAATGGCATCCGGAGTCATATCAAGAAATGCATTTGCATTATGGACGGAAAACTGACGTTTTCCTGAAATATCCGAAAACGAATAATCCCTGGTCTGTGTGATATGAAGAAATGCTTTATTTTTCACCGCATAGCTCATGATCAAAGCCAGATCTCTCGCGGTAGTCTGATGAACACCGCCTGCATCTGCACTGTCAAGACCGTTTGGCGTAACAAAATGAGTGTTCGTGCAGCCAATCTCCTTTGCTTTTGCATTCATCATTTTTGCAAACCCTTCCACAGAACCGCCAATGTGTTCAGCAATTGCCACAGCCGTATCATTATGGCTTTTCAACATTAAAGAATAAAGAAGATCTTCCAGGTAATACTGCTCCCCTTCCTTTAAATTCAGCTTTACTTCTGGTTGAGAGGCCGCATTTTCTGACACCATTACATAATCATCACCGGAGCCCTTTTCCAAGGCAAGGATACAGGTCATTACCTTTGTGGTACTGGCATTCGGACGAGCTGTATAGCCCTCTTTTTCGTACAGTACCCGGCCAGAATCCCCATCCATAAGAACTGCTGATAAGGCATAGAGATTTCCAGGTCCGTCTGTTTCTTTCATATCAACAGCTGCCGGTATCATCTGCACAATGGAACTGACAGCCTTTTTTTCATCTGTGCCAGCGCTTCCTGACACCTGGGCAGCAGTGCATAAAACAAGTACAAAAGTCAGTGTAAAACAAAAGAATCTGTATCTGCTTTTCATAGTCCACCCCACATTCCGTTTATAGTATTTTACGCGGACCTGTCCCAAACTATGCAAAGCTCACTCTACAAGTTTTGCCTGATAAAAAGAACAGGTATCTTACAAAATACCTGTCCCTGAAATTGGTTCAATTTTCAGTTTGTATATCACAGCTAACCATTGTAAGTCAGATTCCATCGCTCAGACAACAGCATGTCCTCCTGGGAAAGCTGATACAGCTCCAGCAATTCTGCCGGTGCCTCTTTCACCTCTTTTTCAAACAATGTATTCAGCTGTTCCACAGGTTCCCTGCTGCCACCTGCCGGCTGAGCCATCATATAGTGATCGATCAAAGCAGACTGTGCTCTTCTTCCTCCAAGGCTGGAAAGCTTCGACAAGCGCGCCCGTCTTGTCCCGCCATCGTCACATACCAGCAGATTTGTCATAAATTTCATCAGTTTAAGGCTCAGAAGAATATCTCCTGTTTTTACAAGAGGAAAAGCCTTATGGATTTCCGCTGCATTTTTGCGTTTTGCTTTGATACAATCAGAAGGATAAAAGGCATATGGATTTTTCCCATTTTCTTCCATAAGGAAGCGGTCAAATTCAATTTCCAGAAGGCTGTGGGAAATCCTGCCCTTATCATTCATTTCATTTACAAAAGGATGACAGGAAGAGTCCAGAAGATAATGACAGCCAAAGCCAAGAAGATAGGCAAGAAGCGCCTCATCGCCAGTCTCTCTGACCTGCGCCATTCCCTGGGTAAAAAATGCCCGGGCTTTTTCTTTGTGCATACGGTATCCTACACTGCTTACGTGATTCTTAAAAATAAAATAATAGAAGAAAATATCCGGTCCGTGAAGACCGATCCGATACAGTTCACCGTTTTTCCGTATAATTTCTTTCACTTGATCGGGCAATTGCCTGTATACTTTCTGACCAAACAAATCATGTGCATATGTTGTGGGCATTTTTTCTCTCCTGTCTTATCGCCTGCAGTTTATCTGCGGCTTACTTGTCCTGTCTTATATATCCAGCTTCAGCTGTACTTCCTCTTCTGCCTCAGCCTTAAAATCCGCCATTTTTACCGGATCCACAGCTGGCAGCTCTTCCAGTCCCTGCACACCAAATGTGCGAAGGAATTCTTCTGTAGTGCCGAAAAGGATCGGTCGTCCAGGTGCATCAAGACGTCCAAGTTCCTTTACCAGATTATACTCCACCAGCTTATTTACTGCATGATCGCTTTTTACTCCCCGGATCTTTTCAATCTCAGCTTTTGTCACAGGCTGCTTATAGGCAATAATAGACAGCGTTTCCAGCATAACATCTGTAAGGGCAGGTTTCTTAGGCTGCATGGCAATCCGGATCAGACAGCCATAGTAATCCCGTTTGGTGCACAGCTGATAAGAGCCTTCCAGCTCAATGATCTGGATTCCCCTTCCCTCATCCTTATATTTATCCATCAGATTATGGAGTAATTTTTCTGTAGTCGGCTTATCCTGCTGAATTGCTTTCGCAATCTGACCTAATTCCACAGATTCACCCATCGCAAACAGAATTGCCTCAACGGCACCTTCTAATCGTTTAATTTCCATATACTATCCTTCTTCCTCTGCAAACTCTGTCAGATTCTTCCAGGTTTCTGGCTCCGTCACAACATTGATCTGGATGTCATCAAAGATCTCTTCCTGAACCACATGAATGTGTCCCATTTTTATCAGTTCCAGAACAGAAAGGAAGGTAACGATTACCTGTACTTTGGAGCACTGCTTTTTCAACAGGTCCCGAAAGCTGAATTTCCTGTGAGTCTTTGCAAATTCTTTCATCTCCAGCATTTTATCAGAAAGACTGACTTCTTCCTTCTCGATTTTTCCAAACTGGCTTCGGATAGGGTCCCGTCTGTCGTCCTGCCGCCTGATGATCGACTGGTAAATGGCGTTTAACTTCTCAAGAGTAAGACCAGCCAGAAGTTCTGAGGGATCCACTGGTTCCCGGTACTGAAGCACCTCCCTGGGCACATCCGGCTCACGGAAATAGACGCCGCTGGCATCGTCCATCTTGTCCTTCAGCTCATAAGACATATATTTATACATCTTATATTCCAGAAGTTTCTGAACCAGCTCCGCTCTGGGATCCTCTTCTTCTCCTTCTTCATTGATCTCTTTTGGAAGAAGCATCCGGCACTTGATATCCAGAAGCGTAGCGGCCATGACCATAAACTCACTCATAATACCAAGGTCTTCTTTTTCCATAGCGTGAATGTATTCCATGTACTGATCCGTAATCTCCACAATCGGTATATCATAAATATCAATTTTATTTTTATCAATAAGGTGAAGGAGCAGATCAAGCGGTCCTTCAAAAACATTCAGTTTTACGGGAATTGCCATGCGCTTTCCTCTCTCCCTTACGGTTTCATTTCTATAAAAATCAGCTCTCTTGGATTATGGATCCGAAGAGGCACTGTGTGTTCCCCAAGACCTGCACTTACGATCATACATTTGCCATTTTTGTAAAAATCGCCGCAACAGTATTTGGGAAAAGGTATAAACTGGGAGCTGATGGCTCCCACATGTCTGGAAAAACGGAGCACACCGCCATGGTAATGTCCAGACAGGATCAGGTCTGCACCCCAGCGGAAATAGGTTCTGCCATATTTTGGGTTATGGGCAAGAAGAATATTTATGGCTTCCGGATCTGGCTTTCCCATAAGCTCTTCCATTTTTTCAGAAGTGAGCTTCGGGGAAAAAGGCTTATGATAGTATTCCAGTGGAAGTTCCAGTCCATTTACCACAAAGGAATTGCCAGCCAGAACAACTTTGTTCTTCTCATTTGCCAGGAAACAGATTCCTTTTTGTTTCAATTCTGCCTGATATTCCAGATACTCATTCCGATAAATGTGCTCTTTGGCCTTCATTTTGGTTTCGTGATTTCCCATGGCGTAAAAAATAGGAAAGTTCTTCGCCAATGTACAAAGCAGCTTCCTGGCGGTTTCCAGGGTGGAAGGATCCATCCGGACCACCATGTCTCCGGCAAGAAGAATGGCATCAGGGGCATATTCCTGGATTTTTTTCAGCAAAGTATTGTTCTCTTCGCCGAAAATGCTTCCGTGAAGGTCTGCAAGAACAGCAAAGCGCACGCTTTTTTTTATTTTCGGGTTATGGACTTCATAGGTTGCAGTTCGAAATTTTTCCATAAATCTCCTTAAATACTTTGTAATTTCCAGAGCTTACTTTCCAAATCCACAGTTGGGGAAAGTACAGACTTTGCAGTTCAGGCAGAGACCGCCTTCTCCGTATGCAGCAACTTCTTCCGGGAAAATTTCATCGTCTGCCATGATTCTTGGCAGAACCAGGTCAAATACAGTGCGCTTCGCATACATGACACATCCGGGAAGGCCAAGGATCGGGATGCGTTTTCCCTCTTTCTCATAGTAAGCGATGAGAAGCATGGCTCCTGGCAGTACCGGTGCACCGTAAGTAACAACTCTGGCTCCTGTATCACGGATTCCTCCAGGTGTACGGTCATCTGGATCTACACTCATGCCGCCGCTGCAGACTACCATATCTGCACCCTGGTTAATAAATTCCATAATGTCGGCTGTGATCTGTGCCTTGTCATCTCCCGGAGTAGTCTGACCGATCACCTCAGTGGGGTACTCGGAAAGCTTTTCTTTTAATACAGGGGTAAAGGTATCCTGAATCAGACCTTTTTTTACCTCGCTTCCAGTTGTAACGATCCCAACTTTTTTGAGGTGATAGGGAAGAATGGAAAAAATCGGTTCCGGACCAGCAGCTTCCACAGCTTTGTCCATTTTTTCTTTTTCGATTACAAGAGGGATAATCCTGGTGCCAGCCAGTTTATCTCCTTTTTTTACCGGGAAGTCCCCATGGCGGGAAGCGATCATCATCTCCCCCAGAGAATTCACTGCCAGAAGAGCATCTCTGCGGATTTTCAGAACTCCGTCCTCGTCTGCTACCAGTTCGATCTTGCCTTCTTTCACATCAGTTCCATGCATGGAATCTCCTGCACAGATTTTATACAAAATATCAGCGCCCTCATTTTCATGAAGAATGCCTTCTTTCTTTTCCCACACAAAAAGATGTTCTTTTCCAACAGAAAGGAGCAGCGGAATGTCCTCTTCTTTCACAATATGTCCTTTGGAAAACAGAACGCCTTTCTTCTCATCCTTTATAATCTGTGTAATATCATGGCAGAGGATCTGGCCCACTGCGTCTTCGGTTCTTATTTCTTTCATTCTGCAATTCATCCTTTCGCATATAATTGCTGTTTACGATCACAATCCGGCTTTGCAAAGTTTCGCATATACGCCGTCCTTCTCCATCAGCTCCTGATGTGTACCTTCTTCTGCAATTCCATCTTCGGTCAGCACCAGGATCCTTCTGGCATTGCGGATCGTGGAAAGACGATGGGCGATCACAAAGGTGGTTCGGTCTTTGGCAAGACGTTCCAGAGATTGCTGCACTACCTTCTCACTTTCGTTATCCAGGGCGGATGTTGCCTCATCAAAAATCAGGATCGGCGGATTCTTCAGAAAAGCTCTCGCAATGGAAAGACGCTGTTTCTGTCCTCCGGAAAGCTTCACGCCGCGCTGTCCAATGTCTGTGCCATAGTTATCCGGCATTTCCATGATAAAGTCGTGGGCATTGGCAAGCTTGGCTGCGCGGATAACTTCCTCATCGGTAGCGTCCGGACGGCCATACCGGATATTTTCCATAATGTTTCCTGCAAACAGATATACATCCTGCTGCACAATGCCAATCTGATTACGAAGATCCTTCAGTTTGATCTTTCGGATATCTTTTCCATCCAGATAAATGGCACCGGATGAAACATCATAAAATCTGGGGATCAGGCTGCAAAGGGTAGTCTTTCCAGCTCCGGAAGTGCCTACAAGGGCAACATAGTCACCGGGCTTTACCTCCAGATTTACGTTGGAAAGCACTTTCTCATTGTGGTCTTCATAGTGGAAAGAAACATTCTCGAAGCGGATATCTCCTTTTACATGATCCATAGAAACTGCATCCGGCGCATCCTCAATATCCGGCGCAATGGACATCATTTCCAGGAAACGGTCATAACCACTGTAGCCGTTCTGGAACTGCTCGGTAAAGTTTACCAGCTTGGTAACCGGCTCTGTAAAATTGTTAATATACAAAAGGAAGGTCACAAGATCTGTGGCGCTTAAATCTCCTGCTGCCAGGAACATGGCTCCGGAAACCAGTGCAGTAACTGTGATCAGCGTGGTAAACGCATCCATGCCTGCATGATAACCTGCCATATAGCGGTAAGTCACACGCTTGGAATCCACAAAACGCTCATTTCCTTTACGGAATTTCTCAATCTCGCGCTTCTCATTTCCAAAAGATTTTACCACACGGATTCCGGAAAGACTGTCCTCGATCTGGCTGTTGATCTCGCCCATGCGCACACGGTTTTCCTTAAATGCACTTTTCATCTTTTTATTATAAATCAGTGCATAGATCAGCATAATAATTACAACTGCGAAGCACAGCAGCGCCATCTGCGGCTTCACATTCATAAGAATGATCAGTGCTCCGAACAGCTTGATCACTGAGATCAGAATATCCTCCGGTCCATGGTGGAGAAGCTCTGTAATATCAAAAAGATCACTTGTGATCCTGGAAAGAAGCTGGCCGACCTTCTGATTATCATAAAATGCAAAAGAGAGCTTCTGGTAATGGCTGAATATCTCGTTTCGCATATCATGCTCAATATAAGCGCCCATCATATGTCCATAATAGGTAATAAAATAACGGCTTCCAAGCTGCACCAGGATCAGTACCAGCATTCCCACCCCGATTTTCAAAATCATGGTCTTCGCTTCATCCGCTGACATTTCACTTATGGAATTCATAATATAACGAACCATCAGTGGAATGACAAGTGTCACTGCAGCCCCAAGGAATGCAAAAAAAAGATCTGCAAAAAACAGTCCCTTATATGGTTTATAATAGCCTGCAAGCATCTTTAATCTGCCAGGCTGTTTTTTCTCTTGTTTCATATGATTCTCCTCCGCTTTTGCTGCTATATTTTTGTAAGACATCAGCAAAAATTTTCATACAGAGTTTATTATAAACCGATGAGGACTGTTTTGTCAAAATGCTTCTTTAATTTGTATAACTATTTTTAGGGTTACTGTTCACTCCGTTCACAGTAACGCGCTTCGCGATGCACAGAAATCATGCA